>FLOH01000936.1_pt1 | contig 50408 bp, 46 predicted proteins | sample 756751 | NCBI WGS metagenome assembly FLOH01 (sample SAMEA4026879, study PRJEB14308) | marine metagenome | biome: coastal water; material: water | depth 74 m | reverse complement strand
CACTTGATGCGGGATCTGTTGCTGTAGTATTTAAAAGTTTGTTTGTTACTTCTAATCATAAACACACCCCTTTTTAACTCCCTCCTTGAGGAGGGCAGGGAGGTGTTTTAGGTTGTTTTTAGATTTATAGTTTCTTAATACTTTTTTCCATTGATGAAAAAAGTATTCAAAAAAATCTAGTCTGAAGAAACTTTCTTGAAATTCTAATCCTCGAAACTAAACAAAAAGAACTCGCTTTTTTGTTTTAAACAATCAGTAACATCCGTTTAGCTCAAACAGCTTTTTATTCTTTACGTTTCTTGCGGTTGAATTTACTACGAAGACTTTCTTAGCACAGTGTTTCTTTTTATTAGTCGTCCCGCACGTGATGCGGAATCTGTTGCTGTAGTATTTAAAAGTTTGTTTGTTACTTTTAATCATAAACACACCCCTTTTTAACTCCCTCCTTGAGGAGGGCAGGGAGGTGTTTTCTTGTTTATAGTTGTACCGTCACTTCGAGTGGTTTTACGAAATGTAATGAAGGAAAATTGTATCGAGAAGACTTTCTTAGCTGCTACTACTTTTAGAAAAGCAAAAATATAATACTCCTTATCTAATGAAAATTAGACTGTTAATAAAAATCTTTTTTATAACAATATATATACTTTACATTTGTAATGTAATTGCACTGGCACTTTAAAATGCCTTAATGAAAAAGAAAAGAGCACTTTTAGAAAGTACTTTCTTCCATCATTAATTATGTGTTTTTTGCAGAGATCTCGAAAAATGAAGTTGTCTTCGTTTTTTGAAAATATAACAAAAAATATACTTTTTTGTTATATATAAAAACAAAAGCCTTAAAGCGACAACTTTAAGACTTTTAAATGTGGTAACGCTAAAAGAAGCGTCAGATTTATTTTACAGCACAAATCTACATGACTTCTTTTGGCCTACCAAAATTTTTAACATAAAAATTTGCTTAGGTAGGTATGACTTAATTATTTTAACCAATCATCACTGCGTTCATAACGAGTGCAGTAACAAATTACCAAAATTCACGGTTCCTTCGGTTTTTAAAATAAAAGGTGTGTAGTAGTATAAGGCTCTGAGACGGCTGCCTATTAACTAAAGTTGTCTGTATTAATATTTTTTTATGATCAAGTATTCTTTAAAGGGGAAAGTAAATCCTCAAAATTTAGTAGAAGCAAATAAGTTATATCCAGTTAAACAACCCCAAGAAACACTAACACTTCGTGATTTCGGGAAACGCATCAGCAGAGAAAGTACCGTAAGTATGATGGATACTATGGCAGTACTTGAAGGTTTATTGCAAATTATTCCTGATGAGTTAACCAGTGGTAAGATTGTTAAGTTGGGTGATTTTGGTACCTTTAGAACTACACTGTCTGCTGATGGTGTGGCTTCTGAGCAAGAATTTACGGTATCTAAAATTAAAAAGTTGAATATTAGATTTAGACCTGCACGGGAATTTTCTAATATGCTGGCGAATGTACAATACGAAAGGGTTTCGTAACGTACTAATATCTTGAGAAAAGGGGCAATATTTTTGATATTGCCCCTTTTTTTTTGTTCTTTTCTTCTAAAAAAGTAACGGTGTTTTTGAAATAAGTAACGGTACTTTTAAAATAAGTAACGGTGCTTTTAAAATAAGTAACTGAGCTTTTAAAATAAGTAACTGAGCTTTTTTATAAAACCACTGTACTTTTTAATAGTAGCTCACTAAAAACCATTATTACAACCTTTTTTATCCTTTTTTTATCCTTTTTTTTGAATAGATTGCTTGAATTTCACTCGTATGAAGGGGCTAAATCAGGTGTTATTATTTCTCGACTGCGCTCGAAATGACAAAAAAACGTTATTGCGAGGTTTTGATAAAACCGTGGCTAGCTGTTACTTTTTAGTTTTATTCTTGACTCAAAAAATTCAATAATTTATCTGGGTTTTGTCTGTTATCCCAAAAGCCAGTAATAATAATTTTTGAATTAACTTTTTTATATAGTATGCTATAATGTCCTAGAGAAATAACTCGGGTATCATTAAACTCGGTTTTCTTTCCTAATTCAGGATTTGTCTTTAGAATATTAGTTCTTTCTTTAATGCTTGCATTGAGTTTTTTAGAATAAATTGTACTTTTATTTCTATCATTCCAATAATCAAAGGTATAATTCCGCTGTTTTAGAGCTGTGTTAGTCCAATAAATGCTTAATTCAGCCATTTAGAATCTGAGTCATTTAATTCCGATTCAGAAATGATATTACCGCTTTCAATATCTTTTTCACTCATTAAAAGCATCTCAATTTGTTCAGATGATAATAAAAGGACATCATCATTTTGAGTAGACTCAAAAATAGTACTGATTGCTTGTAATAATTTTTCATTTCTCGTAGCAAGAATTCTGTCTATTAAATTATTTTTTATGCTTTCTATTCCTTTCATAAATTTAACTTTAGTGTAAAGTTCGTTCATTTTTTGGTTTTTTCCAAATGTTAACATCCTAGACTTGATTGCTCTCTATGTCTTTTTATGTTCTATTTAAGAGCTCGTGAATCTTTGATTTTGGAAGCTGTTAAAAATAAGACCAAACAAAAGATCCTGAGCTTCCTCAGGATGAACGGTGTGTTTCGTCATTGCAGGACCGAATGTTAAGAAAACAGCTGGTAGCTGTTTTTAATGAAGGAGCCAGGTGGCGCAAGGGAACAGTGGAATGAAGCTAGCTGTTACTTTTTAGTTTTAATCATGAGATTGCCACGTCGCACACTCCTCGCAATGACGGTTCTTTCATGAGATTGCCACGTCGGTTATTCCCTTGCACCAGCTTGCCCTATCGCTAAAAATGTTCACTGAACATTTTTTGAACGCTCTGTCATGCAATGACGGATTAATACAAACTCACTATAGTTTTAAAAATTAGCTTTAAATCACTAAAAAAAGAACGGTTGTAATAATAATTGAGATTCATTCTTACTTTATCTGGAAAAATAACCTCATCATTGTATTTTAAAGGATGTTCCTGACTACTAAGCAACTCCTCTTCATTGGCATATTTTAGTGCTGCTTCACTTGTTAAGCCTGGTTTTAGTGCTAGTATTTTACGTTGTTCGCCCTCTAATGTATCATAATACCCCGCAATATCAGGTCGTGGACCTACCATACTCATTCTCCCTTGCAACACATTTAGTAATTGTGGCAATTCATCTAACGATGTTTTACGCACAAAATTGCCAATCTTCATCATCCGTTCCCCATCTGGCAATAAGTTACCGTTGCTATCTTTTGCATCGGTCATTGTTTTAAACTTAATGATGTTAAACAATTGTTCATTTAACCCTGGGCATGTTTAAAAAAAGAAGGGTTTTCCTTAATTTGCTATTGCTAATAGTATGATAACAATTACTAAAATTGGAGAAAGTAGTAGTAATCCAATAAATGAAAGGATACAATCTAGAACTCTTTTTATATAGATGCTGTACATTTTTAGCTTTGTTATATAGTTACTTTAGTACTCGGTTTCATATCATTTTTCAGTACATCAAAATTTATCCATCAACAAAAAGTCTGCTATATGTACATGCTTAACACCTTCTATAGATTCTTTCCAAAACTCATCCATGGTAACCACATATTTGGGATACTGGTCTTTAACAGCTAATAATGATGAAAATTCTCTTTCTACTGTTTGCTCACTTTCAAGTTTGTACGCTACTTGTACATATATTTTTCCTCCTTGTTTTTCGGCTATAAAATCTATTTCCTTGTCATCTAATTTCCCTACAAACACTTTATATCCTCTACGTCTCAGCTCTAAAAAAACAACATTTTCTAAAATTCCTGAAATCATTCTATTTCTATATCCCATTAAAGCATAGATAACAGACAAATCGCTCACATAAAATTTTTCTTGTGTTTTCAATATTTCTTTTCCTTTCACATCGTAACGTGGCGTGCGGTATAAAATAAAAGCTCCTTCAAGCGCATTCAGGTAATTGTAAACAGTATTCACATCAACCTTACGTTGCTGACTTTTAAAATAATCAGCCACATTTTTACCCGAAAATGTGTTTCCAATATTGTCAAAAGCATATTTCACTACTCTTTCCAGCAATTCTACATCTCTAATTTTATAGCGCTGCACAGTATCACGAAGAATAACTGATGAATAGATGTCAAATACAACTTTATAAGCCGTTTCCTCTGAATAATTGGCTGTATGAATTACAGGAAAGCCTCCCAAGCTCAAATAAGACAGAAAGGCTTCTTTATTATTTTGCTGAACTTCAGGGGAATAGTAATTGCGAAACTGTAAATATTCTGCAAATGAAAGTGTATACACCGGTATTTCAACATAACGACCCGCTAAGTATGTTGCCAACTCTGATGATAATAAATGGGAATTAGAACCTGTTAAATACACATCTACTTTAAAATCTACCAAAAATGAATTGACTGCTTTTTCCCAGCCTTCTACCTCCTGTATTTCATCTAACAATAGGTAGTACTGTTTATTATTTTTTATGTGCTGCTTTATAAATTTATATAATTTTTGTGCTGTTTGCAGTTCAATATATTCAAAACTTTCAAAATTAATATGAATTACCTGTTCTTCAGAAATACCCCTTAAAAGCAACTCTTCTTTTAATAACAACAATACCGAAGATTTACCACTACGCCTAATACCCGTTAGTATTTTTATTAATGGCTTGTCTATAAATTGTTGCAACTGCTTTATATATGTTTCCCTCTTTATCATTACAAGTTTTTTAGGTTACAAGCACAAATATAAATTATTAAAATTATTTTTTGTGGTTATAAGCATAAAAACTTTTGTTTATTGTTAAATTATAATGCAATCTGTTACTCTTTAGTTTTAATCATGAGATTGCCACGTCGGTTATCCCTTGCGCCAGCTTGCCCAATCGCTAAAAATGTTCACTGAACATTTTTTGAACACTCTGTCATGCAATGACGGTACGATTCGTCATCCTATGTTTGTATAGGAGTTAATCTTATGTTTATTTAAGTGTTAATTTTGGTATAAACCAAGAAAAGTTAAAAGGGTAAAGAACAAGGCTGTTGTCCGTCATTTGTCATTAAGACCGTTCGTAATGTTAGTCACTTTACCCTTCTATTTAAAACTTGAACAGATCATTAGGCTAAAAGCCTGTATTTAGGATTGATAAGTAACAAGTAGAAAACTTTTCTTATAAAATATTCATTATGTGTAAAATTATAGGAATTGACATTAGTAAGCAAACTTTTGATGTTGGATTTAAAAAAGATTCCACTTGGCATCATTTTGTATTAGAAAACAATGAAAAAGGGTTTATGAAATTGTTAAAAGAAGTTGAAGCTGATGACTGGATTGTAATGGAGGCCTCAGGGCCCTATTATTTGCCGTTAGCTTTGTTTTTTTATAAGGAGTATAAAAACGTATGTGTTTTAAACCCTTTAATTATAAGAAGGTATAGCCAAACTAGATTATATAGAGCTAAAACAGATAAAAAAGATGCTCAAACTATAGCCGAATATGGAGCGCAATATGAATTAAAACATTGGAAACCAGAAATAGAAGAAATCTCCAAAATAAAACACCTTTATACAGCTTTAGAGTTGATTAATAAGGAAATACATCAAAGTAATCGTCAATTGGAATCATTTATGTCAAGCGGAACACTAGATAAGGATTTAGCTAAAACTTTAAAGGGAATCATTCGTTTTTTGAAAACTAAAAAGAAAAAGTTAGAAAATCAAATAACCAATAAAGCAGAAAAGAATTATAATCCAACTTTGGAACGCTTAAAAAGTATTCCAGGTATAGGAACTAAAACAGCTATTATGTTAACTGTTATCACAAGTGATTTTGATAAATTTGAAAATCATAAACAATTAATTGCTTATGTCGGATTTAGTCCAAGGTTATATCAATCTGGAACAAGTGTAAGAGGGAAAGGACATATTTGTAAGATGGGTAGTTCTCAAATACGAAAATTATTATATTTATGTAGTTGGTCTGCTAAAAGATGTAATCAAGATTGTAAGAAAATGTATGACAGATTAAAAGAAAAAGGAAAACCAGAAAGAGTTATTAAAATAGCATTAGCAAATAAGCTTTTAAAACAAGCTTTCTCAATAATAAAAAATCAAACTTATTATACAGAAAATTTTGTAGAAAAAGCTTGTTTTTAAACACAGATCATTACGAGGAGCGTTAGCAACGAAGTAATCTCATGATTGAAGTAATAAATTAGGTTGTCATTCCTGCGAAGGCAGGAATCCATACAATTGTAATAGGAAGTGTTCTAATATTATAAATGAAATGAAACAAAAAATACTAAATAAAAGCCTTTTTGTGGGTGAAGCAGTGTTAACCAGCTATTCACAAATATTTTTTACTGAAAATAAAATACTAGCTTCCATATTAGTTGTGGTTAGTTTTATGGACTGGTGGACAGGCATAAGTGGATTAATAGCTGTTTTAACTGCGGTTTTATTAACGGAGGTTTTAGGATATTCAAGGGTAATTACTCAAAAAGGGTTGTTCAGTTTTAATGCGTTGTTAGTTGGATTGGGTATTGGAACCTATTTTTCACCTGGTTTAGATGTGCTATTGTTAGTAATTGTAGGAAGCTCCATCGCTTTTTTTAGCACCATCGTTATAATGGGAATATTTGCAAAATACGGTTTGCCGTTTTTGAGTATTCCTTTTTTGTTGGCTATGTGGTTGCTCTTATTGGCTTTTCCATCATTTACAGGAATTGATTTAAATATGGAAACTTTGTATCCATCCAATATGTTTTTTAAATTAGGAGGTAATGCATTGGTTGTAGTGGTTGATGGACTTCATAAGGTATTTAATGATACAGGTTTTGATACTTATTTTTTATCATTAGGTGCTATATTCTTTCAATTTAACATTTTAGCAGGTGTGCTTATTTCTATAGGCTTATTAATTCATTCTCGTGTAAATTTTTTATTGTCATTGGTTGGTTTTTTTGTGGCTTATTGGTTTTATTCATTCTTAGGAATGTATACAGGCTCGTTAAATTATACCTATTACGGATTTAATTTTATCCTTTCAGCAATTGCCATTGGAGGTTATTTCTTAATTCCTTCACGTCAATCGTTTTTATGGAGTTTGTTGTTAATTCCGGTATTGGTAATTACTACAATAGGCTCAGATCGATTGTTTGTGTATTTTGAACTATCCGCTTTTTCATTGCCATTTAATATGGTGATTATAGGTGTTTTATATGCTTTTAAAATTAGATACGATCAAACAAAATCACCAATTTTAACCCTTGTTCAACAAAAAAATCCAGAGACCAATGCGTATTTGTATGACAGTCAGCCAGCAAAAAAATATGCAGCTTTTACCACAGCAATCCGATTGCCATTTATGGGAAAGTGGACCGTAAATCAAGGGCACGACGGTTCACATACGCATAAAGATTTTTTTAAATATGCCTGGGATTTTATTATAAAAGATGCTACTTCAGATAAAGAATTTAAAGGAGATGGGTTTATTACAAGTGACTATTTTTGTTTTGATAAACCCGTAATTGCACCAGCTTCAGGAACCGTAGTTGCTGTTGTAAATACGGTTGAAGACAATGAAATTGGCATTACCAATGCAATTCAAAATTGGGGAAATACAGTAGTCATAAAACACGAAGCGTATTTATTTTCAAAAATGAGCCATTTAAAAAAGGGTTCTGTTGAAGTGAAAATTGGTGATGTGGTAGTTGAAGGACAACCAATTGGGAAATGTGGAAACTCAGGTCGTTCTCCATATCCGCATTTACATTTTCAATTACAAGCTTCTTCAAAAATAGGGGAATTAACAACTTTTTGGCCTTTATCTGAATATATAGTGGAAGATGAATCGAAATTAGGATTTGTACAAAAAGGAATCCCAAAGAATCAAGAAACATTGTCAAATATAGCTACTTCACCAATATTGCAAGCGGCATTTAAATGGAATCCTGGCGATGAATTTGTACTAAGTATTGCAATAGAAGAAGGTTCAGAATTTAAGTATAATATAAGAAATGAAATAGATATTTATAACCAGTCTTATCTTTATTGTATAAAAACAGGCGCTAAATTGTATTATGATAATAATGGTAAAACATTTTCAGCCTTAAATTATTTGGGCTCAAAAAAAAGTGCGTTGTTTTATTTCTATCGTACTTTTTATAAAGTAGTTTTAAGTGAACACAGTAATCTTTTAGTAAAAACTAGATTTCCTGTACATCATTTATACCGGTTTCCGTTGTTAACAATTCAAGATTTTTTAGTGCCTATTGGTTTATTTTTAAAAGGAAACTACACACTCTCCTATAAAGAACCAGAACAACTCTTTAATTCACAAAAAGTAGCAATTAAAACTCATATAAAAGGGAGAAATGAACGTATGTTTTTTTCTGCTAATAGTGAAGTGTATAAAAATAGTAAAATTAATATGCAGTGTAAAACAGCTGAAAACTCTAAAATTATGTTACAATGGGAAAACAAATTCTTTTTATAGTAGCGTTGTGGTTTGTTGCCACAGCCAATGCGCAAAAAGCGCCTTTATCATTTAAGCAAGTTGATAGTACAACATATGCTTTATATTTAAAAGAAGATTGGAAACCAATTATTGAAATGGGAAAACAATCTAGAACAGCAGGTATTGATTTTTATTACCTAAAAGTTAGAATGGGAATTGCTTATTTTAAAGAAAATAAAATGCGAAGTGCTATTCAACTTTTAGAAGAAGCCTATGCTGTTGATTCTTATGATGTTGTAGTACAAGAATATTTGTATTGGGCATACCGTTACGGTGGATTAGAATTAGAATCGAGGTTGTTTTATAGTACAATGAATAAAACGTTAAAAGATCAAATTAACTTGATACAACCTTTTGTTTCAGTATTAGATTTTAACGTTTTAGCTACTAACAATTTAGATTATGATGAAATGCTGAAAGAAGATGTAAATTCTGAAAATAACGACATTCGGTTTCTATCTAAAAATTATCAACTCTTTTCTGTAGGAATGAACCATCCTTTATCTAAAAGTGTTAATTTATACCAACAACTTTCAGTAATGCCTACCACTTCTGTTCAACAAGAAAATGTTGATGGAATTCTTCAAAATGAAACCTATAAAGGAAGTGAATCTAGGTATTATGCGGATGTAACCGTTGCACTAGGAAACCGCTGGTATTTAGATACGTATTTGAATGTTATTTTTGGAAAATATGATAATTTGAATATGGATGAAACCATTATAACAACAGGAAGCGGACGAAGAAGTATATCTTCATCATCTTCAACAATTAGATATACCGATTTAGTTTTTGGAGGTTCTTTAACAAAAGCATCTTATTTTATTAAAAATAGTATAAATGTATCTGTTTCAAATTTAAATGGTTTAAACCAATTTCAAGCAGGTTACTCTTTGGCTTTGTATCCTTTAGGAAGCACGTTGGTTGTTCCTTTTGGGTCTATTCAATATCATAGTCAAGATCCAGATTCAAATGTGGTATTTACAGGAGGTTTATCTATAAATACCACTAAGTTTTCAATAACAGGATTTGGGACTGTTGGAGATTTGAGTAATTTTATAGCTAACAATGGCGCTATCATTTACAATCAATCAGCAACAGCTTTAAATGAATTTGGATTGTCTTTACAATTTTTAGGAAAAAACTCAACAGTAAAAGTGGGCTATTCGTTTATGGAAATGGAAGATAATTATTACGATGAAAATTTTAATATAACAACAAAGACCTTTAACTTTAATCAACAAAATATAACAGCAGGAATCACATGGAATTTTTAAGAAAAATTAGTATTGCAGGGTTATTTATATTTTTAGTGAAACCGGTAGCTTTTGCTCAGGTTAATTTTTCTAACCTACAAGAAGCTTTCAGTATAAGTTATACACTAGAAGCAAAGGGCGATTATAAACAAGCAGCCGATAAAATAAAAGTGTTTTATGATGAAAATTCATACGAAACAAATTTGCGTTTAGGTTGGTTGAACTATATGGCTGGGAGTTTTAATGAATCTATCGCTTTTTATAAAAAAGCAATGGAATTAATGCCGTATGCTGAAGAACCAAAATTTGGGTATAACTTTCCATTATCAGCATTGGGACGTTGGGATGAAGTGATTAGGATATACAATCAAATTTTAGAAAATTCACCTCATAATACAAAAGCAATGTATTATTTGGGAACTATTTATTACAATCGTTCACAATTTGATAAGGCAATAGCACTTTTTAAACAAATTATAGATTTATACCCATTTGATTATGATGGTTTGTTAATGTATGGGTGGACCAATCTTAAACTGGGAAAGAAAAAAGAAGCGAAAGTATTATTTCAAAAAGTATTGCTGAACAAACCAAATGATACATCTGCAATAGAAGGATTGGCATTGGCAAGTAAATAGCAAGAGAATGGGTTGTTTCTAATTAATTAATAGAATAGGTATTGATAAAAGATAAATTTGTATTTTGCATTGAATAATTAAGATTGAATAAATTAACAAAATGATATTTTGACTAACGAAGCTGAATTTATAAGAGATTTAATAGATGCCAATAAAAGAGATAAAGCATTTAAAAAATTATTAGACCTTTATCAAGAACGGTTGTATTGGCATATTCGTAAAATTGTTATAACCCACGAAAATGCGGATGATGTATTGCAAAATACTTTTTTAAGAGTATATAAAGGACTTCCAAATTTTAAACAAAATAGTTCTTTACATACCTGGATGTATAGAATAGCTTACAATGAGTCGATACGTTATTTAGAAAAAAATAAAAATAATGAACAAGATTCATTAGACGATGTCAACAAAACCTATTTAAATAATTTAGAAGGTGATGAATATTTTGAAGGTGATGAAATTCAATTAAAATTACAAAAAATTCTTTCTGAAGTGACAGATAAACAACGTCAAATTTTTCAAATGAAGTATTATGACGATTTAAAATTTAGTGAAATTGAAGAACTTTTAGGAATAAAAGAAAGTACTATTAAATCATCATATTATACGACCGTAAAATATATTGAAAATAATATACATACAGTCAAACTTTTATAAGAAAACAAGGTCTAACAAGAGTATGAATAAATTAAACAATCATAAAAAACAAGAATTTAACATAAATAGTAGCCATATGCTAGATAAAGAAATTCATAAAAAGCACAAAGAAGAGTTAGGGTTGAATGTTCCTAAAGATTATTTTGCGAAATCTAAAGTTGATATATTAGAAATGGTTTCAAAGCAAAAAGAAACAAAGATTTCTATTTTTTCAAGAGAAAGAATGGTTTGGTTTGCTGCGGCTTCTATTGCATTGATTTTTGCAATAACCGTATTTAAACCGAATGTATTTCCTTCAATAAATGAAATTCCAGCTATTGTTTCAGATACGGTTGATACTTTTAAGAATAACGGATTGGCTCTTGAAAACTTACAGGGTAATGAAAATGAAGCGCTAATTGCATCACTTTTTGTAGATGATACTGAAGTTGATGAATTTGTAACGGATTATGTGTTAGAAGAACTGGTTTATGAAGAAGTTTTAAATAATTAAATTTAGATTTTTAAAATAGTTTAAAACTATTGTGAAAAGTAAAGGTCTAAAGAGTAGAACGTTTATAAAAATAAATAAATTATAAAAAACCTAAAAGATGAAATCTATAAAAATAATATCGTTGTTAGTATTTTTGTCTCTTCTTGGAATTTCAAGTATGGAAGCTCAAGAAGTAAAACAAAATAAACAGCAAAATCAGTCCCAAAACCTACAACAAAATCAAGGAATGGACAATGCCGCTTTATTAGAAAATTTGTCAGAAGAACAAATGAAAATGATTAACGAACAAAGAGACTTGATTAAACAACACAGAGCGTTGTTTAAAGCAAGTCTTACTGAAGAACAATTGGCAATTTTTGAAAACACAAAGCTTACAAAACAAGAAAAGCAAAATGCTTTAATGTTATCACTAACTAAAGTTCAAAAAACAATGTTAGAAGATCACAAAGCAAGTGTACAAGAAAGCAAGCAACAGTTTAAAAATACCATTACAAGCGAGCAACGTCAGCAGATTAAAAGTAGAATGCAAACAAATAAAGAGTCGCAAGGTATTAATGAGTTAAGAGAGACTATAAAAGAAAACAGGAAACAACATCATAATAATTGATTATAATTAATAAATTAGCCCCTGATTTTAGTGGTTGAGGTAAATTATCTCAACCACTTATTAAATTTAATTTATAAATGAAAATTTTCATTACGATATTACTTTGGCTTTCTGGCCTTTTTTTTGTTTACGCACAAGAACCAACAAAAGAAAAGCAATTAGATGATTTTATGGATGAATTTTTTATGGAAGATGATTTAATAAATGATTTAATAGCATCACTTTCAAAATATCAATTTTTATATATTTCTACTACGTATAATAGTGACACTTATTTTTCAGGACGCGATATAGGAATTAATCAGTTTAATATAAGTCCGCAAATTACCTACGTAAATTCTAACGGATTATTTGCAAGTTTATCAGGCGTTTATTATAGCGAATTTGATCCTAATTGGGATGTGACAATCGCAACCGTTGGGTTTGGTAAAAACTTTGGAAAAAAGAAGTTATTTAAATACTACGCATCTTATTCAAGATACTTTTATTCCAATGATATAAACGCTATTTATAATAATACTTTAAATGTAGGTATAGGTATTCGGAATAAAGAGAGAACCTTAGGAACTCAACTTTCAGGAAGCTTTTTATTTGGAGAGGATGAATCGTTTCAAATAACTTCCAATAGTTATGTTACTTTTAATTTAGTGAAAACCAAGAAATCAAGTTTAAAATTGAAACCACAATTAAGTGTTTCTGCAGGAAAACAAACTATTGATTTGGCAAGAGTTTATTTATTTGGGGGAGAATTATTGACAGAATACACACAAAATGAAACGTTTGATTTAATTAACACTCAATTAAGCTTTCCTTTGCAATACAATGTGAATTCATTTGATTTTGAAGCAGGATATACCATTAACTTACCACACCCAATTGGTGAAGAAACCAATTTAGATACAACAAGCTATTTTAGTTTTTCTATAGCATATATGATTGATTTGTAAGGCATATTTAGTAATACAATGAATAGAACCCTTTATGAACAATTTTAAAAAACGTCAGTTCGAGTGCCGAAACGCAGTGAAGGTGTATTGAGAACAAGTTAGAATGAAAGAGCTTCTCGATACATTTCAATTCCGCGAGGCTTCATTGAAACACTCGAAGTGACGGTAAATTCACATCAAAAATTAATGGCACTTAACAGGTTGAATACAATATTTTAAACCCCTTCAATTTTTACTTTTGTACCGCTAAAATCAGCATTCCCAGTTAACATATCTATATTTTTAGGATTTGTTAAATCGTTAATGCTTACACCTGCATGCTGTTGTGCAATTTCTAAGTTTATTCCATTTCTATGATGCCCCCAACCGTGAGGAATACTTACTACACCTTGCATTATTGTGTCCGCTAGTTCAATAGGAAGTTTTACCTGTCCAACATCAGAGGTGACTTTTACAATTTGCCCTTCTTTAAGATGTAAGGCATTTGCATCTTTAGAATTTATAAGTAAGGTACAACGCTCTTTTCCTTTTACCAATCGTTTGCTATTGTGCATCCAAGAATTATTGGAGCGTAAATGTCGTCTTCCAATTAATGAAAAAGGATATTCAGAAGTTTGTTCAGTTTGCCATACATTTAGTTTGTTATTTAAACGTTCTAAGTCTTCAATAAATAGGGGGTGAGCCAATGCGATTTTTTTATCGGAAGTAAATAAACGTTCTGGAAATTGCGATTTTAAAGCACCAAAATCTAATCCGTGAGGATGCTCTTTTAGTGTTGAAACAGCTAATTTAGGTTCTTTATAACTGCTAAATTGAAGCATATAGTCCAATGTTTGTTCTAAATTCATTGGATTCTTTTTCCCTGAAAATCGTTTTGTTAATTCTTTTAAAACTTCCCAATCGTGGCGTTGTTCTTCCGTTTTTTCAAAAAGAGCTTCTGAATATTTTGCGGTATTTCTAATGGCAAACTGGTGGAAAACTAAATCGTACAAGGGAGTTTCTAAACCACTTGTAGTTGGTAGAATGATGTTGGCATATTTGGTGGTTTCATTAAGATAAATATCAATGGCCACCATATATTCTAAACTTTCAAAAGCTTTTTCTAATTGCTTGCCATTGGGGGTTGATAAAACAGGATTTCCAGCAATTGTAATCATGGCTTTTAGTTGACCTTCTCCCGTTATTAAAATTTCATCAGCCAGTGTTGATACTGGAAATTCACCAGTGAACTCAGGTAATTTATGAACGCGACTTTTCCGTGTGTTAAAACTTCCTGTTTTGCCTGTTATTTTTGATATTCCAACAATATCAATAATTGGTTTGGTAAAAAGCGCACCACCTTCAGTATCTAAATTACCCGTAATGCAGTTTAATATATTTACTAGCCATTGACATAATCCGCCAAACTCTTGAGTTGATAAGCCCATTCTTCCGTAGCAAACGGCAGTTTTTGAAGTGGCGAAATCACGTGCTAATTGTTCTATTTCTTCCGAAGTAAAACCTATAAGCTTAGCTGTTTTTTGAGGTTCGTAATTTTTTGCAATTTCTTGTACCGTTTCTAATCCGTTGGTATGCGCTTCAAGATGCCCTAAATCTGATAGTTTTTCTTTAAAAATCACATGAATTAAACTTAACAATAATAAAGCATCTGTTCCAGGTTTAATAAAATGATGTGTAGTTGCAATTTTTGAAGTTTCTGTAAACCTTGGATCTATAACTACCACTTTTCCACCACGTTTTTTAATGGCTTTTAATCGGTTTGAAAAATCGGGTGCTGTCATAATGCTTCCGTTAGAAACCGCAGGATTTCCTCCCATAATAAGCATAAAATCAGTTCGGTCTATATCAGGAATTGGTAACAATAAATAATGTCCAAATAACATTAAGGAAGCAAAATGATGTGGTAATTGATCAACTGAAGTTGCGGTATATTTTTGATTAGAACCAATGCTCTGAAGAAAGGATGCGCCAAAAAGCGTTAAACCAGTATTGTGAACTGTTGGATTTCCTCTGTACGATCCAATAGCATTTTTGCCATATTGTTTTTGAATGCGTTTTAATTCGGTTTCAATTTCATCATATGCAGCTTCCCAAGAAATAGCAATCCAACCTTTTTCTGTTCTTTTAATAGGTGTTTTAAGTCGGTCTTTATCCAAATATAAATCTTCTAAAGCCGTAGCTTTCGGACAAATATGACCTTTGCTTAGCGCATCTTTTTTATCTCCTTTAATAGAAATAATGGTATTGTTTTGGTGTTTTATTTCTAAACCACACATAGCTTCACAAAGGTTACAAGTGCGGTAATGCGTTTTAATTTCTTCCATTAGTTGGTTCTTTTATAAGCTATTAAATCGGCATACGTTAAAGGAATGTAATGATTAGATATTTTTATGTATAAAAGCGTGCTTTATTTTGTGAAATTACGAAAAACATTTTTTACATTTACATGGAGATAAAAAATAAAAATTAACTTTTAAAAAATATACTATTATGGCAAAAAGTCAAGATGCAAAGAAGACCGTTAAAAAAGAACCTGCTAAAACAGCGAAGGAAAAAAAAGCAGCAAAAAGAGAAAAGAAAGCTGGTAAATAATATTTTTTGTTAAAAACCTCGTTTATAATTAAACGAGGTTTTTTTTTAGAAGTTTAGTTAGACTCTTCTTTATGTTTTTTAATGATAGCTTTAAGATGCTTCATGTGTAAATCTTTTGCCTCTCTTAACTTCGCTTTTTTCTGATTCATTAATTTAGAGTGCTTCCCTTTATTTTTTGTGTTTTTTGCTTGTCCTTTTTTAGCCATAAATTAGTAGCTTTTAGCCAGTTTATAATATTTAATTAATGAGATTAAAGATGCCAAGGCCCAGACACCTTCTAAAATTATGAAAGGTAAATAGTTTAAGAAGATAGAAGTCAAACAGGCTATTGAAGCTCCAATGAAGTTTAAAAGGATAAAGTACAAATTTTTGTTGGTAATTATATCCAATATGTTTAAAATATAAGCAAGTAGAATTAGAAACACCCCAATAAATCCTAACCAATCTGTTGTATTCATAATTTTAAATTTTAGGTATCAATTCAAAAATTATTTAAAATTTCATATCCATTTTAATATTTAAAACACGTTGTGTCATAAAATTTGGAATGCCATAAAATTGTTTTGAATACACATCGCGTACCCAAGTGTTTGTAATTGCGTTTTGAACATCGAACATATTAAAGATTTCAAAACCGACAGAAAATTCTTTAAAGTTACTTTTCCAACCACTATTAAATTGATTTTTTGAGTCAGTGAAAACATAGGAGATCCCTATATCGGCTCTTTTGTATGCATTTAGTCTATTTTGATATTCGTATGGATCTGTATAGGAAGGAGATCCACCAGGGACACCCGTATTAAAAACTAAATTCAAATACATTTTTATGTTTGGAATATTTGGAACATAATCTTGAAACAACATCCCAAATTTAAATAGTTGATCTGTTGGGCGTGAGATATAACCTTTGTCATCACTATTTTCTTCTGTTTTTAAAAAACCAACACTTATCCAACTTTCTGTACCGGGAACAAATTCTCCATTCAATCTTAAATCTAAACCAGTAGCGTACGCTTTTGCATTGTTATTGGCACTGTATCTAATTTTAACATTATCAACAGTATAGGTGTTTACATTGGTTAAATTTTTATAATAAATTTCAGAAACTAATTTAAAGGGCCTATCCCATAATTTAAAACTATAGTCATTTCCTAAAACTAATTGGATAGATTCTTGAGCATCAACAGTTGGAACAACAATTCCTTCTGTATTTCTAAGCTCTTTGTAAAAAGGAGGCTGGTTATACATTCCACCAGATATTCTAAATAACATATCCTTATCCCAATCTGGTTTTATAGAAAACTGACCTCTAATACTATAAATTATTTGATTTGTAGTTGCTATTTCATCACCATATACATTCCAATTATGTGAGCGTATACCTAAATTATACCAAACTTTGTGATCGTTCCATTCGGTATTTTTACTGTACTGTGCAAACCAAATTAAGCGGTCAATGGTCGTATTATTTTTAGCTTTTATACTTTGAAAAGGTGTTATTTCACCTACAAAAGGTTCGTAGGGTTGATGGTTAGAAATATGATGAGGTGGGCGTACACTAAAACCAACTGAATCTATAACTTCCCATTCATTAATGCGGTCTTTAATAGCTTCTTTTTGATATTTAACACCAAAGTCAAATTGATTGTTGTCTTTTTTATAGGTCCCTTTTAATTCAATATTACTAATGAATGCATCAATATCATTTCTTGCATGACTTAATTGTGAACCAATTCCTTCAGAAAATTCAACACTACCAAAGTCGTTTGACCCGAAATCGTTGTTTACCTCGCCTAAATTATAACTTGCTAAAATATCGTAATATTCTTCTTCAATAGTATGATAAGCAGAGGTTGTTAAACTTAAATCTAAGTTATCATTTACAGTATAACTACCTTTTAAAGCTCCAAAAGACGTTTCAAATTTATCTTTTTCTTGTCCATCATAAAATACAATGAGTTCTAACGGATTAGAAACCGTTCCAAATTTTGTTCTTCTAGTTACAGGAGTATAATTATAATTATTGATAGAAAAGTTTCCTAAAAAATCAATTTTTAATTTAGAGTTTACTTCATACGATACAAATGTTTGCGCATCAGTAAAATTCGGATTGGCAGTAGTTTCAACATCTTTACTATTAATAAATAAACTGTTATCTCTATAACGAACACCTAAAATGGCACTTAATTTATTTTGAAACATAGTGCCTTCAACAGTTGCGCTTCCTCCTAATAAACTTGCATTTATGGTAGTTGCTAATGCTACCGGTTTTCTGTAGGTGATATCTAATACTGAGGAAAGTTTATCGCCATATTTAGCCTGAAAACCACCCGCTGAAAATTTAATATTTTGAACCATAGAAGAATTCACAAAACTTAAGCCTTCTTGTTGTCCTGAGCGAACTAAAAAAGGACGATACACTTCAATACCGTTTACGTACACTAAGTTTTCATCAAAGTTACCGCCACGCACATTATATTGTGTACTTAATTCGTTGTTATTGTTAACGCCTGGTAAAGTCATTAATATATTTTCTACGCCATTATTTGCACCTGGTATTTTAGCAACATCGGCTACATTTATTTTAATAAAACCCTGCGCTTCTTTTTTAGTGTCTTTTACAATAACTTCATCAATTTCTTCTGTTTTATATTCTAAAACAGGGTAAAATCTAAACGTTTTATTTTTTGGAATTTTTACAGTTTTTGTAAATGAAGTATAAGAAATATGCCTAAAAGTTACTTTAATTTCTATAGCCCCAGGCACTGTTAATTCATATTCTCCTTTGCTATTGGTGGTAGTTCCGTAATTGAAATAAGATATTGCTACTCCTTCAATAGGTTCTTTGTTGGTGTTTTTTACAATTCCTTTAATCATAGAATTTTGGGCTGAAATTGTTCCAAAAAAGCATAAAAATAAAGTGAGCGTTACTATTTTTAACATAGATAATTTATATTTTTCTAAAGAAATTGGCGTTTGTTGTGGTTGAATTTCCAGCATTATCTGTTACAGTTACTTTAACGTTGTGTTTTGCAGTTGTAAATACCTTATCATTAAAATCGTAGGTTAAAGTTCCATTTTTAACATTGTACTCTAATAAAATCCATTCCCCATCAATTTCACCTCTATAAGTATTTATCCCAGATTCATAATCTGTAATTTTAAATTTCAACGTTTCAGAATGCGTTAGCCATTGTTCATTTTTAAAATTAGACAAAGTAATTTTAGGATTCATGGTATCAGTTTGTAACATGAAATTTCCTAATTTTTTGGTTGAGGTATAAAATGTGGAGTCTCTTTTTACAGTATTTTCGTAACTTGTTTTCCCTTTTTTATTAATAGAAGCAATGTATAATTGCTCTTTTTCTTTAGAAGAATACTTAGAAACATCAAAAGTTAACGTATACCTTTTATCAAGAGGAACAATAGGCGAGTGGACTTTTACAGTAGAATCTTTTACATCAAAATCTAAAAAGAAGTCTTCATAAAAAGTGTTTTTAGGAAAAGCTACGGTGATACCTTTACTTGTAAATTTATTAAATTCTTTGTTATTAATTTTATAAGCTGTTATTTTTGGAGCATTCGCAACAAAACTACTTTCTTTTTTTCCTTCAATAGGAATGGTAACTTTTTGCGTATTTCCTTTAAAATCTTTGGCAATAATTTCAACCGAATAGGTAAAGCCATCTTCAATGGTGATAGATCCGTTACTGAATGATTTATTATATAAACTTAATTTGTTTTCAGGTTCAATATAACATTTTTGAACGCGTTGATTGAGGTTTTCTAAACGCTCATAATCAATTAATAAATTAATGTATTTACTTTCTGAAAAGGAAAAGGAAGAAGCTTCAAATTCGTGAACTTTTTCACCATTTACAAACATACTTAAATTGTAAAGCCCATTTTTATTAAGCGAACCATCAAGCTGGTCATATGCATTTATTCCAAAACTAATTTTCCCATACGCTTTTATTTTAGCAGCTATTAATTCACCATTATTTAAATTTACAAGGGAAAGCTGCGTAGGTAGCGCAATACCGTTTATAGATGAATTCTCATCTAAAGAATAGCCAATTAATGTATTTATTCTTGGTTTTTTTGAATCATTAACTTCAATACCAAATAGCATTGGGTTTATTGTTTTCTCAGTTTTAGAATCTCTTATTTCAAAGTGTAAATGAGGCCCCACAAACCCTCCAGTGCTCCCACTAAAAGCAATGATTTCATTTTTTGAAATTGGCAATTCTTTTGAAGAAGGAAACACCTGAATTTCAAAGCTCTCTTTTTTGTATTGTTGTTTTTTAATATAATCTTCTATACGCGTATTAAATTTTTGTAAATGGCCATACACGGTAGTATAACCGTTAGGATGTGTTATATACACCGCTTTTCCATAGCCCCAATGAGAAATTTTAATTCTAGAAACATAACCTTCTGCAGCAGCATATACATTTAAACCTTCTTTTTGTTGAGTTTTAAGGTCTAAACCCGCATGAAAATGATTGTTTCTAAGCTCTCCAAATGTACCGGATAAAGCCAAAGGAATATCTAATGGACTTTGAAAGTAATTTGTTGGATAGGTACTATTTACAGATAAATCTCCTTGCCCAAATGCAATAAAATTACAAAGAATGAATAGTATGTTGAGTGCCTTTTTCACAAATTTTGATTTAAAGCTAAAATACTAAATAATATGAATTATAAAACTTATATGACTACACATTTAGTATTAAAATTCATAAGTTTTTTATAAAATGAAAAAAAAGAGTTGTAATATTCTTACAAAACACTAACTTTGTAATATATAGTTTGTATTCTTTAAGAATAATATGAGTAATATTACAGAAGTAGTTAATTTAGTTGAAAATAAACTTAAAATACTTTTAGAGAATTATAATTTTTTGAAAGAAGAAAATGAGTTATTATACAACAAAATAACAGTTTTAGAAAATCAAATAGTTAAAGAAAAGCAATTGTATGATGAGATTGAAAATAAACATCAAACTCTAAAAATTGCTAAAACTATAGAGGGCAGTAAAGAAGATAGAAGAGAAACAAAACTTAAAATAAATGCTTTAATTCGTGAAGTTGATATATGTATCAATCAATTAAGCGAGTAAGATCTTTAAAATGATGGAATCTTTAAAAATAAAAGTAACTATTGCAGGAAGAGTATACCCAATGAAAGTGAAAAATGCGAATGAAGAACAAGGGATGCGAAAAGCAGCAAATAAAATTAATGAATTAGTTACTAATTTTGAAAAGAATTATGCCGTTAGTGATAAACAAGATGTATTAGCAATGTGTGCTTTACAATTTGCATCATTAATTGAGATTAATGCCATTAATAATGAAGAAGATATGTTAAAAGCAACAGAAAAAATGAATAACCTAAATGTTTTAATTGATGAACATTTAAAAAAATAAGTTCTTTAAAATAAAAAATAATAATAATACTGCCTACATTAGTTATTGTTTGTTAAACTCAACATTATACCTTTATAAAAGGTGAGTCTAAATATAAAAGCAAGCCGTCTTTGAACGGATCCTTGACCATTTAGTTAGCCTTAATCTTGTTTTAAAGGAGTTTTCAAAACTTACTGATGTAGGCTTTTTATATATAAATTAAATTATGGTAGAATATATAGTGCCAATTATAATTGGTATCGGAGTAGGATTAGCGATAGGCTATGTGATTGCAAAATATTTAGAGAAAACAAAGGCAAATCAAATTTTAAGAAATACAAAAAGAGAAGTAACATCTATGCTTAAGGAAGCTAGAATTGAAGCTGATATTCTTAAAAAAGATAAGATTTTACAAGCGAAAGAGAAATTTATTGAGCTAAAGTCTGAGCATGAAAAAGTAATTATTGCTCGTGATCAGAAAATGGCTGAAACTGAAAAACGTGTTCGTGATAAAGAATCACAAGTATCTCAGGAATTAGATAAAAACAAAAAGATAAATTTAGAGATTGTTTCTAAAATTGAAGATTACGATAAAAAAATAGAATATTTAGAGCGTAAGAATGACGAAGTAGATAAAATGCACCGTAAGCAAGTTGAAAACCTAGAAGTTATTTCAGGACTTTCTGCAGAGGATGCAAAAAAAGAATTAGTTAAATCTTTAAAAGATGAAGCTAAATCTGATGCGATGGCATTTATTCAAGATTCTATTGAAGAAGCTAAATTAACAGCGCAACAAGAAGCTCGTAAAGTAATTTTAAATACCATTCAACGTGTTGGTGTTGAACAAACAGTTGAAAATTGTGTTTCCGTTTTCAATATAGAATCTGATGATGTAAAAGGAAGAATTATTGGTAGAGAAGGACGTAATATTCGTGCTTTGGAAGCTGAAACAGGTGTTGAAATTATTGTAGATGATACTCCTGAAGCAATTATTTTATCTTGTTTTGATCCTATTAGAAGAGAAATAGCACGTTTGTCATTACATAAATTAGTGACTGATGGGCGTATTCATCCTGCACGAATTGAAGAAGTTGTAAAAAAGACAGAGAAACAATTACAACAAGAAATTATTGAAATAGGGAAGCGTACCGTTATAGAATTAGGAATTCATGGTTTACACCCTGAATTAATAAAAACTATTGGTAGAATGAAATATCGTTCTTCTTATGGTCAAAACTTATTGCAGCATTCACGTGAAGTAGCTAACCTTTGTGGTATTATGGCCGCAGAATTAGGATTGAATGCTAAATTGGCTAAAAGAGCTGGTTTATTACACGATATTGGAAAAGTACCAGAAACGGAAAGTGATTTACCACACGCATTGTTAGGAATGGAGTGGGCTCAAAAATACAATGAAAGTCCTGAAATTTGTAATGCTATTGGTGCTCACCATGATGAAATTGAAATGACTACTTTAATAGCACCAATTGTACAAGTTTGTGATGCTATCTCTGGAGCAAGACCAGGTGCGCGTCGTCAGGTTTTAGATTCTTATATTCAACGTTTAAAAGATTTGGAAGATGTTGCATTTGGATTTACAGGAGTACAAAAAGCGTATGCTATACAGGCAGGTAGAGAATTACGTGTAATTGTTGAAAGTGAAAAAGTAACCGATGCAAAAGCAAGTGAATTGTCTTTCAGTATCTCACAAAAAATTCAGAATGATATGACCTACCCAGGTCAGGTTCGTGTTACAGTAATTAGAGAAACAAGAGCCGTAAATATTGCAAAATAAATAGTATATTTCATAAAATTGTATGGTTTAAGAGTATCACTCTTAAACCATTTTTTTTGTCAAATCTTTCTTATTGAATGATGTCAAACTGAGCTTGTCGAAGTAAAAAGTAAAAAGTCTTCGACCCTTATATATAGCTCAGGACAGGCTCAGCTCAGAACTATGAATTAAAAAAACCAGCTATAAGCCCTCATTACTTCCTTGGGTGAAAAGTATTCACCACTTCTTTTAAAAAACTCTTATCTAAATGCATATAAATTTCAGTAGTTGTAATGCTCTCATGCCCTAACATTTGCTGAATTGCACGTAAATCTGCTCCACGCTCTAATAAATGAGTAGCAAAAGAATGCCTAAATGTATGTGGACTTATTCTCTTTTTAAGACCTATTTTAATAGCTAAATTTTTAATAATAGTAAATATCATAACGCGGCTTAAGTTTTTACCACGTCTATTTAGAAACACAGTGTCTTCAAATCCTTTTTGAATAGTAATATGCGATCTAATTGCAGAAATATATAATTCAATATATTTTTGAGTTTGGATATTTATAGGTACAAATCGTTGTTTATTTCCTTTTCCAATAACACGGATAAAACCTTCATCAAAAAACAAATCGGAGAGTTGTAAACTCGTTAATTCAGATACTCGTAAACCACAACTATATAAAGTTTCTAAAATGGTTCTATTTCGCTCACCTTGAGGTTCGCTTAAATCTATAGCACTAATTAATACATCTATTTCTTCAATAGATAAAGTATCTGGTAATTTTCTTCCAATTTTTGGAGTTTCAATTAAATTGGTTGGATTCTCTTTTCTATAATCTTCAAAAATTAAATAATCAAAAAAATTACGAATTCCTGAAATTAAGCGTGCCTGTGAACGGCCATTTAGTTGTTTTGAAATGGAATAGATAAATTGTTGAATGGTTTCTTCTGTAATTGCAATAGGAGAAACCTCAATTTGATTTTCTTCTAAATATGAAATCAATTTTTTTACATCACGCGAATAACTCTCTATAGAGTTTTTTGCCAAGCCTTTTTCTATCTTTAAATAGTATTGATAATCATATAATAATGGTAACCATTTCATAGGTTTAAATTTTATTTTTTAGTGGTAACATATGCTGTTCACTATAAATCATTTCATATGCTGTCAAAATTAGTCTTGCTCGTTTCATTTTGATAAAAGTACATATTTATGTTAAAAAAAACGTAGAACTAGGAGTATTAATTAAATAGTAAATACTAAATTCGCGTCTAATAAAAACTAAAAATTATTATGAAAAAAATGATGTTAACTGCAATTATTGCAGTAATTACAATGGTAAATGTAAACGCTCAAGATCAGGGCGATTATGAAATGGGCTTAGGTTTAGGTTTAAACTTTTCTAATGTATCTGATTTAGATAGTGAAAACTCAACTGATTCAAGAATTTCTTTTAATATTAATGCTTCAACAGAGTATTATTTTTCTGATAGATGGGGAATAAAAGCCAAACTTATTTATGATCAAAAAGGATGGGCAAATGGATTTATTTTAGATACAGATACATTTGATTCAGTAACTACAGATTTTAAAGTAAATTACCTTACAATTCCAGTAATGGCAAATTGGCATTTTGGATCAACTAGAAAATGGTATTTAAATTTTGGACCTTATATTGGAATATTGTTGAATGCTGAAGATACTGAACTTGGAATGGACCTTAAGGAAGGGTTTAAAAGCACAGACTTTGGTTTTGCATTTGGTATTGGGTATAAATTCCCAATTAATGATGCTACAAAATTATTTGTAGAATATGAAGGTCAATCTGGTTTATCAGATATATTTGAAGATAATCAAGGAGAAACAATTAGAAATGGAAGAAGCAGCTTTAATTTAGGGGTTGTTTTTGCGTTATAATATTTTAACTATTTTTGTTAAAACCGAAAGCTACTGCTTTCGGTTTTTTTTTGTTAAAATTTAATAATACTTTTATGCTATGAAAATATTGATACTTAATGGTCCTAATCTAAACTTACTAGGTAAGCGAGAACCTACTATTTACGGCAATTTAACGTTTAATGAATATTTTGATTCTTTAAAAAAGGAATATTCAACTATAGATTTACATTATTACCAAAGTAATGTTGAAGGAGAATTGATAAATAAACTACACGAAGTAGGTTTTAGTTTTGATGGTATAATTTTAAATGCGGGTGCATACACACACACTTCAATTGCTATTGGTGATGCAATAAAAGGAATTGAAACACCAGTTGTTGAAGTTCATATTTCAAATGTTCATGCACGTGAAGAATTTCGTCATATTTCCTACATTGCTCCAAATGCAAAAGGTGTTATTGCTGGTTTTGGTTTACAAAGTTATGAATTAGCCTTACAGAGTTTTTTATAATAAGATAGCGTTTGGTTTAAACGGATTATTAAAATATTGAAAGTTTATGGTGCTATATATAGGAATCTTATACTTTTTTTACTAAAAATGTGATATTTGTCAATAAAATTACTATTTTAATTATTTATTATTGTGAATAATTAACTTCATTGTAAAATATGAACTACTTTTTTAATTATGCTACACCTATTATTTATGCTTTTTTAATCATAATTTGGGCCTATATTTTTCTGTTTTATTTTAAAAAAATAAAATTTTTAGATAAGAGTGATAAACTATTAAAATTGCTCTTAATAATTTTAGCGATAGATGCATTTCGATCTTTTTTTGAAAGTGTTTATTTTGGTGTTTGGTATACCTCTTATGCAGGACTTATTCCTATAGAATTTTTTAATTTTTTAGCACAACCTGAAATAGTTTTTTACCCAAAATTATTTAATTTATTGGTTGCTGTTTTAATCTTAGCATTAATTATTAAAAAATGGATGCCTGCAGATCAGGCACAAAAAAAGAGCATCCATGAGTTAGTAGAAAAGCAATCCTTTGAAATTAAGAGGCTGTTAGCCGCTGTAGAACAAAGCGCCAATACTATTGTAATTACTGATATTAATGGACTTATAGAATATACAAACCCTAAATTTACAGAAGTTACGGGCTATACCGCTTCAGAAGCTTTAGGTAAAAACCCTCGTATTTTAAATACAGGAAAACAATCAAAAGCATTTTATTCAATTATGTGGAAAACTATTTCTGCAGGGAATGTTTGGAAAGGCGAATTTCAAAATAAACGTAAAAATGGCACATTATTTTGGGAACAAGTAACCATATCGCCTATTAAAGATGACGAAGGTGAAATAATTAATTATTTAGCCATAAAGGAAAATGTTTCAGCATTAAAAGAAAGTGAAATACGCTTAAAAACCCTTATCAATGCATCACCTGACGCTATATTTTTTAAAGATGGGGAAGGAAAATGGGAAGAGATAAATAAAGCAGGGTTAGCACTATTTAATTTAATAAATACAGATTATAAAGGTAAAACCGACAAAGAATTAATTGCATCACAAGCTTTCCTTGAAAAAGCATTATTAATTTCTGGTAAATCAGATGAAGAAGCTTGGAAACAAAAAAAGACAGTTCAATTTGAAGAAGTATTTCAAACATCTGAAGGAAAAGAGGCTTATTTTGAAGTTATAAAAGTTCCATTATTTAATAGTGATGCTACAAGAAAGGGGTTAGTAATTATAAAACGTAATATTACCTCTAAAAAAGAATCTCAAATTAAATTGGAAGAACAACAAAGTTTATTTGAAACAATGTTTAATTCAATAGCAGATGGAATAGTAATAACAAATATGGAGCGTGAAATTATTTTAGCGAATAAAGGAATGCAAACTACATTTGGTTACTTACCAAATGAATTGATAGGGGAAAAAACAGCAATTTTTTATGCTGATGAAGAAAAATATAAGAATGCAGGCAATACTATCTTTTCAAATAAAAGTAAACCTTCAGATAAACTTTATGTAACTTATTATAAAAATAAAAGAGGCGATGTATTCCCAGGAGAAACTTTTGGTACAAAATTGTTTGATGCTAAAGGAGATTGGATAGGGAATTTAGGGATTATGAGAAATATTAGCGAAAGATTCAAATCACAAGAAACGCTGCAACAATCGGCTGATATGATTGCAAGTTCTTCAGATATGATGGCGTTAATTAATGAAGATTTTACATATATTTTGGTAAATGATAGTTATGGTAGAGCATTTGCAACAAATACACAACAAATAATAGGTAAAAAAATAAGTGATATTTTAGGAGAAGCTACTTTTGAAAAAACGGTTAAACCTCATGCTTTAAAATGCTTAAATGAGGGGGTTTCTGTAAATTATAAAGACTGGTTTCATTTACCTGTTAATGGAACATGTTTTATGGATATTAATTACTATCCATTTTACAATGAAAATAAAAAAATTAAGGGCTTTATAGTAAATGGAAGAGATATCACAATTCAAAAAAATAGTGAAACTGATTTAATTAAAGCGAAAGAAAAAGCAGAAGAAAGCGATCAATTAAAAACCGAGTTTTTAAGCAACATGTCTCATGAAATTAGAACACCTATGAATGGTATTCTTGGCTTCTCAGATATGTTAAACAATCCGGAGTTATCAACAGAAAAACGAGCAAATTTTATAAAAATAATACAAAGTAGCAGCAAACAGTTGTTGCATATCATTGATGATATTTTAGAAATTTCAAGATTAGAAACAAAACAGGTTTCTTTAGATGTAAGCGAAGTTTGTTTGAATGATGTATTGTTAGAATTATTTTCAGTTTTTGATTTAAAAGCTAAAGAAAATAAAACACCATTATACCTTAAAAAGGAGCTTTCTAATGAGCAAAGTATTATTATTACAGATAAAACAAAACTGAATAAAGTACTCAGTAATTTATTAGAAAATGCTTTAAAATTCACCAATGAAGGTTTTATTGAATTAGGATATGTATTAAATGATACGAATATTGAAATTTATGTAAAAGATACCGGAATAGGTATTGAAGTTGATAAGCATGAGTCTATTTTTGACCGTTTTTCACAAGCGGAAAAGGATTTATCTAAAAAAACAGGAGGGTTAGGTCTTGGTTTGTCTATTGTAAAAGAAAATACAGCATTGTTAGGAGGAAAAATAGTTTTAGATTCAATGAAAGGTGAAGGAGCTACTTTTACCATTGTTCTCCCTTATAAACCTATATATCAACCAAAAATAGAGGGTGAAAATGAAAATAAACCAACTATTTTAATTGCAGAAGATGAAGAGGTAAACTATATTTATTTAGAAACTTTAATTAAAGATATTATTAAATTAGAATGTAATTTAATACATGCAAAAAATGGTTTAGAGGCACTGCAAGCCTGTGAAGAATTTTCAAACATTAATTTGGTATTTATGGATTTAAAAATGCCAGTTATGAATGGTTTTGAAGCTACAAAGAAATTAAGAAAACTATATCCAACAATGCCAATAGTAGCCCAAACAGCTTACTCAACTGCTTCAGAAAAAGAACATGCTTTAAATGCAGGGTGTAATGAATTTTTAATAAAACCAATAAGTAAAAAGGTATTTGTAGATGTAATAGGTTTATATTTAACAAATAAACTGTAAGTTTTATGTAATTTTAAAAGATTAAAATTTCTCAAAAACACCCAACCCAAATAAGGCAAAGTCATATTTAACAGGATCATTTTTGTCCATTTTTCGCAAGCTATTGTCTAATTCAAGAACAGCCTTCGCATCGTTCTGTTTTCTTGTTAACAAGCCCAGTTTTCTAGCTACATTGCCAGAATGAACATCTAACGGACAAGAAAGTTGAGCAGGAGAGAGGGTTTGCCAAATTCCAAAATCTACCCCATTTTTATCATTCCGTACCATCCAACGTAAAAACATGTTAATGCGTTTCGCGGCTGAACCTTTTAAAGGATCAGAAATATGTTTTTGTGTTCTTTGTAAATGAGGAATTTTAAAAAAAATATTTTTAAACTCATGAATTGCAGGTTGAATAGAATTTGAAGTAGCGTTTTTTGAAAAAATAGTTTCTAAACCTTGGTGATTTTTATAAATGTGTTGTAAAGCTGTAATAAAATATTTAAAATCGTGAGTATTAAAAGTTCTATGTACAAAATGTTCAATTGTGTTTAAATGATGTGGTTTATTATTTAAAACAAAATCATAAGGTGAATTTCCTAAAAGCTCCATCATTTTTTTAGCATTTGTAATGATAGATTTTCGGTTTCCCCAAGCAATAGTTGCGGTTAAAAAACCTGAAATTTCAATATCCTCTTTTAATGAAAATGAATGAGGTATTTGTATAGGATCACTCTCAATAAATGTTGGATTGTTATATTGCGTTACTTTTTCGTCTAAAAATTGGTTGAGTTCGGTTTTATTCAATACTTCTGTTATTTAACTTGAAATATACAATTATTAATGCTAATATTTATGCCGCATTAATTTCTCCGACAGATATTTATTTCAATTTAATTCTGAAACGGCCTTAATTGAATATTAGTTTGTAATAACAGTGATTATATACTTGTTTTGATAAGGAAATTAATCCAGTGTAAAACTCAAATTAAAGTTTTCAATCCCAATTCATCAACATATATTTTAAGTCTAATTGAAAAAAAATAGATATTAAAATGAGAAGATTATAAAATAATGTTTAATCATTGGTAGTCTTAGTGGCATTACAATATTCATCTCCAACTTCAAAACTATCAATTTTAACAGTATCATACCTTATTGAACCATCGCTCAGTTCAACAGTCAAGTGATAAAGTGTATCGTTACTATACCCGCTCCAACTCCATGTAATTTCTATTATTTTGCCACAAAGTATCTCTGATTCTTTTGAGCATCCTAAACATGTAATTAAGCAAAAAATTATCCAAAACATTAATGTAGTTTTCATGATTTATAGTTTGTTTTTGATTTTTCAGTCAACATTTTTATCTGATTTTATTTGTAATATAGCAGTCATAGCTGCAGTGCCCATTTTAACTTTCATCATGTCAGCATTATTAGAAAGGTCATTGTTTATAATAATATTTTTTCTCTGAGCATGAGATATTTCTGTACTTAATAAAAGCAATCCTATAAAACAAATTTTAAATAGATATTTTAATCTTGTCCTCATCACATAAGTATTATTTATGTATCATCATTGAATAATTTTTTAATATCACCAAATTATTTTTATAATTATTAACATCTCCATTAATAAATATTTGTTCTTTTTTTGATGCTATTATGGCTCCTACACCGCTTCCTCCAACAGCCATTAAAATCCCTAAACCTAATGCTTTTTCACCTGCTGTTGCACCTTCTATTATAATTTCAGCCCCAAAAATAGATCCCATTGTTTGATCAGGTTCATCTCCACTTACTAAACCTATTATTACACCTGTTGCAAGCCCTGCTGAAGCTCCAATTAAAACTCCTTTTCCAATTTTTCCTTTTCTTCTAATTTTAATGAGTCTAATATTAGAAGCATCAATACTAATTTCCACAGAATGATTATCAATTATTTTCATAGACTCATCACTTGCCTCATATAATAAACCTTTAATTATTTTTGAATTATCAACTTTTGAAACCCAAACTTTATGAGCCTTGTTTTTTGATTTTTGAGCATACATTCCTATCGAAAATAATAAGAGTATACTTAATAGTGTTACTAATTTTGTTTTCATAATGTTAATTTTTTAAAAATGAATAGTAATATTTACCCCTAGATAGTTTGAATTTTCAATTTTTATATTCCTCACAATAATTTGTTTTCCCTTTAATGAAAGGCTTGCTTTTCTTTTGTGTTTACCAGTTGAGATAAAGAATGGAATACTTGCAAGCGTTGTTGCTCCTCCTCCAATAATTAAAAGTGAACTTGCTGTTCCATTATTAGAACTCTTCCCCGTAAAAATATCAGTAATAATTTCTTTTTCATTGTTTTTCATTAGAACAAAACCTCCAACAGTCATAGCTACTCCTGAACCTAGAAGAATCCAAGCGGTAGTTTTATTATTTTCTTGCTTTAATGTGTGGTAATCAAATAACTCTTATGATATTTTATTATTGGTTTGTTCAATTACTTGCCCATAGGTTATTTGAAAAGAGAGTAACAAAATAAATAAGAATATTTTTCCCATAATAGTTCGTTTAAATTGTCAATTTAAGTCGAAAGGAGTTGAAGTATGCACTCAATAATTATGTAACATTAATTACTTTAATCACGAGTATATTAAAAGTATACAATTTAAGTGCTTAAAATACAGTAGATTGAAATTTATAATCATTCTAAATAAAAATCAAAATTCTACAAACTATTCCGCTATCTGTTGCAGTATGAAATGAGGAATTGCTAGGAAAATTATTATGCGACCATAATTGATTGCTTTTCAATAATTTTTGGATTATGGTATTGTTATCTAAAAATTATTTGAGCGTTGTTTTAGTCAATGTTATTAAATTGCATTTAAGCTACAAAGTTAATATTAAAATAAAAGTACCATATTCATTGTATTATAAGTTAGTGGATTTAATATAGTATTTTGGGTTGTTTGAAGTAGTTATTTTAGCTTTAAAAAGTATGCTGATACTTTTACGAAAGTATGCTGATACTTTTACGAAAGTATGCTGATACTTTTACTAAAGTATGCTGATACTTTTTAGTTTGTTATAATGATTTGATAATGAAGTTATTATAATTAAGTTAAAGGAGAGCTATGAAGCAATAAATAGTAAAAAACAGTTGAATTTAGTTTCACGTAGGATTACATGAGATTTTCAATTTTTTTTATGATCTCAGAAGTATCAGTTTTAAAATCAAACCAGTGAATGGAAGTATCTTTTTTATTCCAAGTTACTTGTCGTTTTGCAAATCTTCGCGTATTCTTTTTAATTTCTTCAATGGCAAATTCTAAGGTGCAGTTTCCATCAAAATAATCAAATAATTCTCTGTAGCCAACTGTTTGTAAAGCGTTTAAATTTTTATGTTCATATAATTTTTTAGCTTCTTCCAACAAACCTTCTTTTATCATGATATCAACCCGCTTGTTTATTCGGTTGTACATCAATTCTCTGTCAGCAGTTAAACCAATTTTAATAGGGGTGAAGTTTCGTAATGCTTTTGGTTTATTTTTATATTCCGAATATGTTTTTCCAGTGCCAATGCATATTTCTAAGGCTCTAATTAAGCGATGTGGATTTTCAATTTCTATTGAATTGTATGACTCTAGATCTAATTCCTTTAATTTATTTTGAAGATTTTCTAATTCTCCATTTTCTATTTGTTGATTTAATTGTGTTCTAATTTCAGGATTTACTTCCGGAAAATAATCCAATCCATCTAGCACAGCATTGGTGTATAAACCACTTCCGCCAACCATAATTACAGTGTTATTTTTAGCAAATAATTCTTCTAATTTTTGGAGTGCATCTCTTTCAAAGTGCCCAACACTATAATCTTCAAAAATGCTTCTGTTTTGTATAAAATGATGTTTTGCTGCAGCTAATTCTTCAGTAGAAGGAACGGCAGTGCCAATGTTCATTTCTTTGAAAAACTGACGAGAATCGCAAGAAATAATTTCGGTGTTAAAATGCTGTGCTAATTTTATGCTTAAAGCTGTTTTGCCAATGGCTGTAGCGCCAATTACTGTAATTAAATACTTATTCATGATTTAATTTTTCACCACATTGTTGACAAAACGCGGCATTGTCCATATGTTTGTCAGATGAACAGTTGGAGCAAGATTGTGTATTGGTGTGAATTTTTGTGTCTTGTTTTGTCATTTCAGAAGTTACAATTCCAGTAGGTACTGCAATAATTCCATACCCTAAAATCATAACCAAACTAGCAATAAATTGGCCAAAAGGTGTATGAGGAGCCAAATCTCCATAACCAACAGTAGTTAATGTAACAATAGCCCAATACATACTGTGAGGAATACTTGTAAAACCATTTTGTGGTCCTTCAATTAAATACATGACGGTTCCTAAAATAATGGTGATAACTAAAACACTAAATAAAAATACGGAGATTTTAATTCTACTTGCTTTTAAGGCTGAGATTAAATTTCCAGAAGCACCTAAATACCGTGTTAATTTTAAAATTCTAAATACTCTAAGCAATCGTAATGCACGCAATGCAATTAAAGCCTGTGTTCCCATAAAAAATAGGGATAAATACATTGGGATTGTTGCCAAAAAATCTATAATTCCATAAAAACTGAAGACATAGCTTGATGGTTTTTTAATGCTTACAATACGAGCAATATATTCTAGGGAAAACAAAATAGTAATAATCCATTCAGAAATGTTTAGTAAGTTGTGGTATTTGTTATCGAAACTTTCAACACTTTCCAACATTACTAATATAATGCTTACTATAATTACAAGTATTAAAATAATGTCGAACCATTTTCCTGCAGGAGTGTCGGCTTCATAAATAATATCATGAAGTTTAGATTTCCAATGTGTTTTTTTTACCTGTTGTTTCAAAATAAGTTTGTACTAAAAGGAATTACTAAAATAATTATTTTATTTGAATTAAAACCGAACTAATTTTTCAACGGTATATTTTTGCAAGTATTTTTTTATAATTTCTCTGTTATAAGTTGAATTTTCCATAGGAGAAATTAAAGTTCTAAGTATTTCAATATTGCTTATTTGGTAACTTAAATCAGTATAACAAAAACCTTTAAATTCATTATTTTCAATTAAAATAACAGATTTTTCACCTAAGGTTCTTCCTCTGTCAATGATTAGTAGATTTTCATTGCTAAATTCAATTTCAATGGCCTTAGAATTTAGTTTAAAATTATATTGTGGCTTATTTAAAATTACTTCTTGGGTAAATTTAAGTTGTGAAATAAGTTGGTTGCCTGTTTCTTCATACGAAATTGAAACCACACTATTTTGAAGAATTTTAGCCCTTTTTGTAGTTCTTAAAAACAGCTGATTTACTGTTTTTTTAATATTTTTTCCTATCCCAATGTATAGAATAGTACTTGTACTGTTGTGGATATAAAACAATCCGGTATTGGAAGGTAAGTCATCTAAAATTGAAAGTAATTTAGGCGCTAAAGTCATAGTGTTTTCAATTTTTATAGCCTGCTTTACAATTTCTTTACCTGCATCTTTGTTTAGCAGTAATTTAAATAACTGAACCGTTGCAATGGCATCACCATCAGCTCTGTGACGACTAGAAACGGGAATTCCCAGAGAACTACAGAGTCTTCCTAATTTGTAGGATTCTAAGTCAGGAATTAATTTTTTACTCAATTCAACGGTACATAACGTTTTTCGTTCAAACACATACCCTAATCTTCTAAATTCAGTGGTTAAAATTCTGTTGTCAAAATGAGCATTGTGAGCAACAATAACACAGCCTTCAGTGATTTCAACAATACGTTTAGCAACTTCATGAAATTTAGGAGCATTTCTAAGCATTCCATTATTAATACCCGTTAAATTAACAACAAAAGGTTGTATGTCTATTTCAGGATTTACCAAACTAATAAATTGATCTACTATTTGATGACCATCAAATTTAAAAATGGCAATTTCAGTAATTCCTTCTTCATTGAATTTACCTCCTGTGGTTTCTATGTCTAAAATTGCGTACAAATTACAGATAGTTTCTTTCTCCAAAAATTAAACTTCCAACTCTAATCATGGTGCTTCCTTCTTCAATGGCAATTTTATAGTCGCCACTCATTCCCATAGATAGAATTGTTGGATTAAAATTTAAAGCGTTAGTTTTTTGAAATATAGTATAATTATTTTTAAGTGTTTTAAATTCGGCTCTTATAATTGATTCATCTTCTGTAAATGTTGCCATTCCCATGAAGCCTTTGATGTTTATATTTTTTAAAGCTACAAATTCTTCGGAAGCAATTATAGCTTCTACATCAGATTTTGACAAACCAAATTTTGTATCTTCTTTTGCTATTTTTAATTGAAATAAACAATCAATAACTCTATGGTGTTTTAAAGCTTGTTTGTTTATTTCAATTAAAGTTTTAAAGCTATCTACACCGTGAATTAAATGCACAAAATGTGCCATGTACTTCACCTTATTACTTTGTAAATGCCCAATCATATGCCATTCAATATCTTTAGGAAGCTCCTCATATTTAAGGGCCATTTCCTGAATTTTGTTTTCCCCAAAAACCCTTTGACCGGCATTGTAGGCTTCTAAAATAGCAGAAGAAGGTTTCGTTTTTGAAACAGCAACTAATGTAACACTCTTAGGAATTGAGTTTAGAATTGAATGTATATTTTTTCTTATGCTCACTAAAATTAATTTATTTTATTGATGACTAAACCTGAACGTAATTTTGGCTCAAACCAAGTTACTTTAGGAGGCATAATATTTCCAGTGTCAGCAATGTTCATTAATTGATTCATGCTAACTGGGAACAATGCAAAAGCAACTGCCATTTCACCGTTATCAACACGTTTACTTAATTCACCTAAACCTCTAATACCTCCAACAAACTCAATACGAGTATCTGTTCTTAAATCTTTTATATTTAAAATTGGTTCTAAAATATATTTTGATAAAACACTTACATCTAAACTTCCTATTGGATCGTTATCATTAAAAGTACCTTCTTTAGCTGTTAAACCAACCCATTTTCCATTAACAAACATAGAGAAATCATGTAATTTTGATGGTTTTACAATAGCTTCACTAATTTCATTAATTATAAAATTTTCTCCAACTTTAGCTATAAATTCTTCCGCACTTAATCCATTTAAATCTTTTACAACTCGGTTATAATCAATAATTTGAAGTTGATTGTCTGGGAAATGTACTGCCATAAAGAAATTATAATCTTCATCACCAGTATGATTTGGATTTTTCTTACTGAATTCTTCACTCATTCCTGCTGCTGCGGCAGTTCTATGATGACCATCAGCAACATACGTAAAAGGAACTTTTTCTTTAAAAAGTTGTTCTATTTTTTTGTTAATGGATGCATCATTAATTACCCAAAAATGATGTCCAAAGCCATCTTCAGCCGTAAAATCATATTCAGGAGCGTTGTTTGTTGTAATGTTTGAAACAATTTCATCAATTTCAGGTACTGCTCTATAGGTGAAGAATACAGGTTCAATGTTTGCTTCAAGAATTCTAGATAGTACTTTACGATCTTCTTCTTTATCAGGACGCGTTAATTCATGTTTTTTTATGATTCCGTCTACATAATCTTGACAAGAAGCTGCACCAACAATTCCATATTGAGTTTTGTTGTTCATTGTTTGTGCGTAAATGTAATATTTAGCTTCACTATCTTGTATTAAATAACCTTTTTCTTGAAAAGTATCAAAGTTAGATCTTGCATGTAAATACACTTTCTCATCGTGAGAATCTGTATTATTATCAAATTCAATTTCAGCACGTGTTATACGTAATAAAGATGCTTTTTTGCCTTCAGCCATTTTTGCAGCTTCTTCAGAATTCATAACATCGTAAGGTAAACAAGCTACTTCTTCTACAATATTTGTTGGTGGACGAAGTCCTTTAAATGGTTTTATTATTGCCATATGATTTAAATTTATTATTCAATATTTTTGAATTTCAAAGTTACACTTTTTGGTTTTTTTAAAATCAAAAAAGACTGTTAATTTAACAGTCTTTTTTAAAATATATTTAAAACAAAACTATTTTAAAATCTCAACAATTTGTTGTGCTAATTCTGTTCCAATTCTATCTTGTGCTTCAGCAGTTGCAGCCCCAATGTGAGGAGTTAATGATAAAGCAGGATTCATTAATAATTGAATTTCTGGTGTTGGTTCTTTTTCAAAAACATCTAAAGCGCCACCAGCAATTTTACCTGATTCTATAGCCTTTACAAGTGCAATTTCATCAATAACACCACCACGTGCAGCATTTATAATAAAAGCACCGTCTTTCATAATTTCAAATTCTTTAGTTGAGATTACATATTCTTTTTGTGCAGGAACATGTAATGTTATGAAATCAGCTTGTTTTAAAACTTCTTCTTTTGAAATAGTTTTCACATTGAAGAATAACGCTTGGCCATCAAAAAACTCAACTTCTAAATTTACAGCATCAATAAAAGGATCAAAAGCTATAACTTTCATTCCTAACCCCAATGCAATTTTTGCAGTTGCTTGTCCAATTCTTCCAAAACCTAAAACACCTAATGTTTTGCCTCTTAATTCAATACCTTTTGCATAACTCTTTTTAAAAGTTCCAAATTTAGTATCACCTTCCAATGGCATATTTCTATTTGATTCGTGTAAAAAGCGAACCAATCCGAAAAGATGTGCAAAAACCAATTCACCAACTGAATGAGAGGAGGCTGCAGGTGTATTTATTACTTTTAATCCTTTTTCACGTGCATATTCAACATCAATATTGTCCATTCCAACACCACCACGTCCAATAATTTTTAAAGAAGGACAATTGTCAATAATATCTTTTCTAACTTTTGTAGCACTTCTAACAAGCAGTACATCAATATTGTTTTTATTTATATAATCTACCAATTGATCTTGTGCAACCGTTGTTAAATCAACTTCAAATCCATTTAATCCTAAAGCAGCGATACCACTTTTGGCTAATCCGTCATTTGCTAATACTTTCATTTTTGCTTATTTTTTAGTTATGATAATTGATTTTCTAGTTCTTGCATAGCATCAACTAACACTTGTACGCTTTCAATTGGCATTGCATTGTATATACTTGCTCTGTAACCACCAACCGATCTGTGACCTTTAATACCACTGATACCAGCCGCATTCCAAAGTTTGTCAAATGCATCTTTATCATCTTCATTGGTTAGGTTAAAAGTAACATTCATTAATGAACGATCTTCTACTTCAGCAAATCCTTTAAATAAAGGATTTCTATCAATTTCAGCATATAAAATAGCTGCTTTTGCTTCATTCAATTTTTCAATGGCTGCAATTCCACCTAAACCTTTCATCCACTCTAAAGTTAACATAGAAACGTATACAGGAAATACTGCAGGCGTATTAAACATACTATCTGCTTTTATATGTGATTGGTAATCTAGCATAGCTGGAATAATACGACCAGTTTTGCCTAAAATTTCATCTTTAATAACTACTAAAGTTGTACCTGCAGGGCCCATATTTTTTTGAGCACCAGCATAAATTAAATCAAATTGAGTAAAGTCTAACTGTCGAGAAAAAATATCAGAACTCATATCACAAACCAACAAACTATCAGTTTTTGGGAATTCTTTTATTTGCGTTCCATAAATAGTGTTATTTGAAGTACAATGTACATAATCAACATCAGTAGGAACTGTGTAATTTTTAGGAATATAGTTGTAAACTTTATCTTTAGATGAAGCAATTACTTCAATATCACCAAGTAACTTAGCTTCTTTTATTGCTTTAGCAGCCCAAACACCAGTGTCTAAGTATGCTGCTTTTCCTCCTTCTTTTAAAAGATTATAAGGAGTCATTAAAAATTCAAGGCTTGCACCACCTTGTAAAAATAATACTGAATATCCTTCAGGTAGGTTAAGTAATTCTTTTACTAAACTACGTGTTTTTTCCATGACGTCAACAAAGTCTTTACCTCTGTGCGACACTTCAATTAATGATAAACCTAAGCCATTGAAATCAATAATGGCTTCAGCTGATTTTTTTAAAACTTCTTGAGGTAAAATACACGGACCTGCACTAAAATTATGTTTTTTCATTTTTTTTAAAATAGGAATTAGATTCTTACGCAAATTTCGTAAAAAAAGAGTTAAGGCACCTATTTTAAATGTAAAAATGTGTTATATATTTAACAAAAACTCTAGAGTGTCAATGCCATCGGCATAGTCCCACAATTCAGGATGTTGAGTTTGCCCTAATTTCACAAAATTCACATTATTTTCATTACATGCAATACATTGAATCTTGTCTTTTTCAGTTGCTAATCTTTCTGTTAAATTTTTGAAAGAATCATAATATTCATAGAATAATGTTGCAATAGGTGAGGCAAAACTTTCATCTTCTTTTAACATTATAAAACCATTTTCTTGTAATTTAAACAAGCTCATTAAGTAAACAGCCTTATTATAATCGTAGTTATTTTCGTACTTTTTATAGTTTATAATGTTGTTAAATTTATACAATGCGTTAAAAAGGAGTTCGAAATTATAATCTTTTGGCACATAAATTTTTGAAACACTTCTGCAACCTAAACCAAAATACTGAAAAATATCTTCACCTAAACCTTCCAATTCTTGTTGAGTTTCTTTTCCTGTTAAAATGGCTATAGAATTTCTGTTATTTCTAATAATGTTTGGATACTTCCCAAAATAATGCTCAAAATAACGTGCAGTGTTATTGCTGCCTGTTGCTATAACAGCATCAAAATCAGTTAATTTTCCTTCTGTAAAAGTTATTTTTTCTTTGAATTCAGGATTGTAATATTCTAAAAATTTAGCAATTAAAGGTAAAAAATGTTTATCGTTTGAAGATTGTTTTGCAATTACATGATGGCCACTTATTAAAACCGATAAAAAATCATGAAATCCAACAAGTGGAATATTTCCAGCCATGATGATGGCTACATTTTTAGGTGTTATAGCTTCATTAAAAGTATAATTTGAAGTCCATTTTTTTAAATTTTCAAGAGACAGTGCTTCGCTCCAGCTTTCAAAGGCTTTTAAAACATTGGGTTTGTTAAACCAGCCGTTAAATTCGTGTGCTCTGTTAATTTGCATTTCAAAAGCATCAAAAAATAAGGTATTGAATTCAGAATCGTTAACTTTTTCAATTTTAAGAGTACTAAATTGTTTTAGAAATTCACCAAGTTTTGCAAAAGCTTCAATACGTTGCTCTAAATTCATTTTAATTTTAATTTTATATTTGCAAAAATAATCTAAATAATAGTATGGCAATAAAAATAACCAATGAATGTATAAATTGTGGTGCTTGTGAACCCGAATGTCCTAATAATGCAATTTATGAAGCTGCTGAAGATTGGAAATTCTCTGATGGAACTGAACTTTCAGGAACTATAATTTTACCAAATGGTAACAAATATAATGCTGAGGAATTACAAGAACCAAAGAATGATGAGGTATATTACATTGTTGCAGATAAATGTACAGAGTGTAAAGGGTTTTTTAATGAACCTCAATGTGCTGCAGTTTGCCCAGTAGATTGTTGTGTGCCTGATGAAGAAAATGAAGAAACAGAAGAACAATTATTGTCAAAACAACATTTTTTGCATAAAGAATAATTAAAGTAGACCCTAAAATAAAGAAATAATTTTAGAAACATTTTCAAAAGAAAATTCTGCAGAAACTGTGCGATATGTGATTTGCTAAAAATTTAGATCAGTTACCAGAATGGCATGATTTTTATAAAGGAAAATCTTGGCTTTTTATTGATGAAATATTTGTGAACTAATGAATTTTGAAGTTTGTGTCATACTTTTTAAGGAGCTATAGCTTCAGAAAATAGGGGGGTAAACTTATTACTAAAGGTTCTTCGGAAGAATAGGAAACAGTTCCTTCACCTGTTTTTTGGTAAATGTGAAACTAGTAAAAGAATAAGTAGATTAATAATATATTGTTTAGGTTTTTAGGGATAATTTAATGAATATTCAAAATATATGTACTTTTTACTGTGAGATTTTTATTTTTTTTCAATTTAATTTTAGCTAAAGCTATTTTGATAAATAATCTTCTAATTTTAGAATTGTAAATACTATATTTGCACCGCAAAAAATTTTAATTATGAAGGCAGGAATTGTAGGATTACCAAACGTAGGAAAATCAACTTTATTTAATTGTTTATCAAATGCAAAGGCGCAAAGTGCAAACTTTCCTTTTTGTACTATTGAGCCTAATATTGGTGTAGTAAATGTGCCAGATAGCAGATTAACAAAATTAGAAGAATTGGTAAAACCAGAACGTGTGCAAACAGCAACAGTTGATATTGTTGATATTGCAGGTTTAGTGCGTGGGGCAAGTAAAGGCGAAGGTTTAGGAAATCAGTTTTTAGCAAATATTCGTGAAACGGATGCTATTATTCATGTAATACGCTGTTTTGATAATGATAATATTATACACGTTGATACAACTATTGATCCTATTAGAGATAAAGAAACTATTGATATTGAATTGCAGTTAAAAGATTTAGAATCACTTGATAAGAAATTAGATAAAGTTAAAAAAACTGCAAGAACTGGAAATAAAGACGCACAAAGAGAGCAAGAGGTTTTAGAAAAAGTAAAAAAAGGTTTAGAAGCTGCAATTTCAGTGAGAGCAATAGCATTGACTGAAAAAGAGCGTGAAGAATTTGTAACTCCAATAAAGTTCATAACAGATAAACCAGTGTTGTATGTTTGTAATGTTGATGAAAATTCTGCTGTTAATGGGAATGAGTATGTAAATGCCGTAAAAGAAGCAGTTAAAAATGAAAATGCAGAGGTAATTATTTTAGCAGTTGGTACAGAAGCAGATATCACTGAATTAGAAAGTTTTGAAGAGCGTCAGTTATTTTTAGAGGATTTAGGGTTGCATGAACCGGGAGCTTCGGTTTTAATTAGAGCAGCTTATAAGTTATTAAAACAGCAAACGTATTTTACAGCAGGAGTAAAAGAAGTACGTGCATGGACCATTAATATTGGAGATTCTGCACCACAAGCAGCAGGAGTGATTCATACCGATTTTGAAAAAGGATTTATTAGAGCAGAAGTTATTGCGTATGATGATTTTGTGAAATATGGAAGCGAAGCTAAAGTAAAAGAAGCTGGAAAAATGAGAGTTGAAGGGAAAGAATATATTGTAAAAGATGGTGATGTGATGCATTTTAGATTTAATGTTTAGATAAAATTTAGATAAAAATTATATTGAAAGTCTGTTAATAAATATTTTAATAGACTTTTTTTTATATTATACCTCAAAATAGTACATTAGCAACTCTTCAATAATATTATAGAATTTAATGGTTGAACAAACAAATTATACGGAGGATAATATAAGATCACTCGACTGGAAAGAGCATATTAGAATGCGTCCGGGAATGTACATTGGTAAATTAGGAGATGGCGCATCACCTGATGATGGTATTTACATTCTAATAAAGGAGGTATTAGATAACTCAATTGACGAATATGTGATGGGTGCAGGAAAAATCATTGAAGTTTCTGTAAAAGAAGAAACGGTTACTGTTCGTGATTATGGTCGTGGAATTCCGTTAGGAAAAGTAGTTGATGTTGTTTCAAAAATGAATACGGGTGGAAAGTATGATTCTAAAGCTTTTAAAAAATCCGTAGGTTTAAATGGTGTAGGTACAAAAGCAGTAAATGCATTATCTTCCTATTTTAGAGTCCAGTCTTTTCGTGATAATTTAACGGCAGTTGCAGAATTTTCTGCAGGAAATATAACCCTAGAAGAAAAACCAGCAGAATCAGCACAACGTAAGGGAACAAAAGTAACCTTTGTACCAGATAAAGAAATTTTTTCAAAATTTAAATATAGAAATGAATACATTGTAAAAATGATGAAGAACTATGTGTACTTAAACACAGGTTTAACGATTATTTTTAACGGTGAAAAATATTTTTCAGAAAACGGTTTAAAGGATTTATTGGATGAAAATATTGATGAAGAATCAAAACTATTTCCTATCATTCACTTAAAAGGAGACGATATTGAAGTTGCAATAACGTATAGTAAAGCACAATATAGTGAAGAATATCATTCGTTTGTAAACGGTCAACATACCACACAAGGAGGAACACATCAAAATGCTTTTAGAGAAGCCATTGTAAAAACCATTCGTGAGTATTTTGGTAAAAATTATGAAGCTTCAGATGTACGTAAATCCATTGTTTCTGCAGTGAGCGTAAAAGTAATGGAGCCTATTTTTGAAAGCCAAACCAAAACCAAATTAGGTTCTACGGAAATGGGAGATGGTTTACCAACGGTACGCACTTATATTACGGATTTTGTAAAAACAAAATTAGATAATTACCTTCATAAAAACCCAAACGTTGCAGAGAAAATTCAGAAGAAAATATTGCAAGCTGAAAAAGAGCGTAACGATTTATCAGGCATCAGAAAATTAGCGCGTGAGCGTGCTAAAAAAGCAAGTGTACACAATAAAAAATTACGTGACTGCAGAGTTCATTTTAACGATTTAAAGAAAGAAAATAGATTAGAAAGCACCTTGTTTATTACTGAGGGAGATTCTGCAAGTGGTTCCATCACCAAATCGAGAAATGTAAATACACAAGCGGTTTTTAGTTTACGTGGTAAACCGTTAAATTCATATGGAATGAATAAAAAAATTGTGTATGAAAATGAAGAATTTAACCTTTTGCAAGCTGCTTTAAATATTGAAGATGGTTTAGAAGAATTACGATATAATAACATTGTAATCGCAACGGATGCTGATGTAGATGGAATGCATATACGCTTGTTATTAATTACATTTTTTCTTCAATTTTTCCCTGAATTAATTAAAGAAGGACATTTATATATTTTAGATACACCATTGTTTAGAGTTCGTGATAAAAAACAAACTTTTTATTGTTATTCTCAAGAAGAAAAACAAGCTGCTATAAACAAGCTGAAAGGCAAGCCAGAAATGACTCGATTTAAAGGATTGGGTGAGATTTCTCCCGATGAATTTGTACATTTTATTGGAGACGATATTCGTTTAGACCCAGTGATGCTAGATAAAGAAGTTCCAATTGACAAAATGTTAGAATTTTATATGGGTAAAAACACACCTGATAGACAAAAATTTATCATCAGAAATTTAAAAGTTGAATTAGATATCGTTGAAGAATAATTTTAAGAATTACGATTGAAGAAGCAGTGTGTCATTCCTGCGCAGGCAGGAATCCATTAACGGAATAAGAGCAATTTAGAATTACGATTTACGAATTATAAATTGCTACTAAAGATTTAAGAGGAGGGAAAAGTAATAAAGGATATTTTAGATTCCTGCCTTCGCAGGAATGACAAATGGGAGTAAAATTTTATTCCCTTTGGGAAGGATAAAGGATGGAAATAATATGATAGAAGAAAACAACGAAGAAATAAACGAAGAATTTGGAAATCAAGAAACCATTACCAAGGTTACGGGAATGTATAAAGATTGGTTTTTAGATTATGCTTCGTATGTAATTTTAGAAAGAGCAGTACCAGGCATTAAAGATGGTTTTAAACCCGTTCAGCGTAGGATTTTACATTCTATGAAAGATTTAGATGACGGTCGTTACAATAAAGTAGCAAATATTGTTGGTCATACCATGCAATATCACCCACATGGAGATGCTTCTATTGCTGATGCTATGGTTCAAATAGGGCAAAAAGAATTGTTAATAGACATGCAAGGAAACTGGGGGAATATTTTAACCGGTGACCGCGCTGCAGCTTCAAGGTATATTGAAGCACGTTTAACAAAATTTGCATTGGATGTAGTTTTTAATTCTAAAACCACCGCTTGGCAATCATCTTATGATGGAAGAAGAAAAGAACCTGTAGATTTACCTGTGAAATTTCCAATGCTGCTAGCACAAGGAGCTGAAGGAATTGCAGTTGGTCTTTCAACAAAAATATTACCACATAATTTTAACGAATTAATAGATGCTTCCATAAAGCATTTAAGAGGGAAGCCTTTTACATTGATTCCAGATTTTTTAACTGGAGGAGTCGCAGATGTTACTAATTATAATGATGGAAAGCGTGGAGGTAAAATTAGAGTACGAGCAAAAATCTCTCAACTCGATAAAAAAACCTTGGTAATAAATGAAATTCCTTTTGGAACTACAACGTCAAGTTTAATTGAATCTATTTTAAAAGCCAATGAAAAAGGCACTATAAAAATTAAGCAAATAGAAGATAATACAGCAGCAAATGTTGAAATATTAGTGCATTTACCTCCTGGAATTTCACCTGATAAAACCATTGATGCATTATTTGCTTTTACCAGTTGTGAAAATCCAATTTCACCTTTATGTTGCGTTATTGATGATAATAAACCTGTATTTATTGGTGTTTCAGAAATTTTAAGATTATCTACAGATTTAACAGTTGAATTGTTAAAACAAGAACTTGAAATTCAGTTAAATGAATTGGAAGAACAATGGCATTTTGCATCTTTAGAGCGTATTTTTATTGAAAACAGAATTTACCGAGATATTGAGGAAGAAGAAACTTGGGCTGGTGTAATTAAAGCGATAGATGAAGGATTAAAACCTCATATTAAGCATTTAAAAAGAGAAATTACAGAAGAAGATATTGTTCGTTTAACAGAAATTCGTATTAAAAAAATATCAAAATTTGATATTGATAAAGCAAAACAATTTATTGAAAGTTTAGAAGAGAAAATAGCAGAGGTAAAAAACTATTTAGCTAATTTAATAGATTTTGCAATTAATTATTTCAAAAATTTAAAAACGAAATATGGTAAAGGGAAAGAACGTAAAACTGAAATTCGTTTGTTTGATGATATCGTAGCTACAAAAGTAGTAATGCGTAACACTAAACTATATGTAAATAGGGAAGAGGGTTTTGTTGGAACTTCCTTAAAACGTGATGAATACGTTGATGATTGTGCAGATATTGATGATGTAATTGTGTTTAGAAAAGATGGAGCAATGCTTATTACAAAAGTGGATGCTAAAACGTTTGTAGGAAAAGATATTATTCATATTGCGGTATTTAAAAAGAATGATAAACGTACCGTTTACAATATGATTTATCGTGATGGGAAAAGCGGACCAAATTATATGAAACGTTTTAATGTTACGGGTGTAACTCGTGATAAAGAATATGATTTATCAGCTGGAAATAAAGCTTCGGATGTACTTTATTTTACGGAAAATTCAAATGGAGAAGCTGAAACTATTACAATTTATTTACGTGCAGTTGGAAGTATAAAAAAATTGAAATGGGATATCGATTTTTCAAATTTAGCAATTAAAGGAAGAAGTTCCAAAGGAAATATCGTTTCAAAATATACTATTAAAAGGATTGAATTAAAATCTGAAGGAGTTTCCACTCTAAAACCACGAAAAATTTGGTTTGATGAATCTATACAGCGTTTAAATGTTGATGGTAGAGGTGAATTATTAGGTGAATTTAGGGGAGAAGATAGGTTGTTAATTATCAACCAAAAAGGAATTGTTAAAACCATAAAACCTGAATTAACTACCCATTTTGAAAGTGACATGATAGTGCTAGAAAAATGGATTCCTGCAAAACCAATTTCAACCATTTATTATGATGGTGATAAGGAAAAATATTTCATAAAACGTTTTATGATTGATAATCCAAATAAAGAAGAAACCTTTATTTCTGAACATCCTAAATCGCAGTTAGAGATTGTAACTACAGATTATAGACCAATGGCTGAGGTTGTGTTTTCAAAACGAAATTTAGAACCTATAGAGGTGAATTTTGAAGAATTTATTGCTGTAAAAGGAATTAAAGCACTTGGTAATCAATTAACTTTAGATAAAATTAAACAAGTAAATATGTTGTTACCATTACCTTATGAGCCATCTGTAATAGAAGACGTAGAAGTGACTGATGAAGAGGTTATTGATAGTAATTTTATAACATTAAATGAAAATTTTGATGCGCCAAATAAAGAAGCTAAGTCTGATGATGAAGGACAAATAACGTTGTTTTAAGACTTAATCGGAAGGTTTGTAATGACAAAATATCACATCATTACCAGGAGTGGTCCCGAAGAAGTAATCTTTTACTTTGAGGTTATAATCATGAGTTTACTTCAACTTTTCATAAAAAGTAAATTCATAATCTGTTAACAATTCAGGATGTGCAATTTTAATAAGGTCTTTTAAAACCAAATCTGGTCGGGCAGGAGCGAGTTCAAAATAGAAAACACCACCATTTTCTCCTTGATTATTGACGTAGGTGTATATATTGTTGGTTTTAAAAGCTTTAAACTTTGGATACATATCATTGGCACTTTTAAGTTGTGCAACCGTTTTATAATAGCTTGGAGAAATCCATAACGCAGCCTCTTTTCCTTTTTCAAAAACATTTTCAATATTTAAAGAAAGGCTTCCTTTTCCTTCAGTATCTTTCCATAAATAGTTGGTGTTTGCATCCTTTAAAAAAGTAGCTTCAAAACTTTCGCCGGCAGGTAAATTCCATATATCTTTAAAGAGCCCACCCGAAATTACCGTTGGTTTGTTGGTTGCTTTTAAAGCAATTGCTTTCGCTTCTAAATAATCCTTTTCAATGTTGTTAAAAATACTGTCGGCTAGTTTTTCTTTATCAAACAAAACGCCAAAAAATTTAATCCATTCTGCTCGCCCAAGCGGTGTTTCTTCTAACCAGTCGCCATTTAGTAATACAGGAATTCCTAGTTTTTCAATAACAGCAAACATTTTATTGTTACTGTTTAATGAAAATCCAACCACTATAGTTGGGTGTAAATCCAATAATAGTTCCGTATTTATATTTTCTTCGTGTCCTAATTCTTTGATGATACCTTTAGAGATTAAGGCTCTTGTTTTTTCTGAAGAAATATAATTGGTATTGGGAAAACCAACTAAGTTGTCTCCAACATTCAACAATTCAAGCATTGGGATATGCGTGGTACTTGTTACAACTAATGATTTTACAGGTGTTTGAATGGTATTTAAATCAGTTGTTGTTTTAGAATGCGTCAATATAAATTCAAAAGTTTCTTTAGAATTTTGATATGGCGCTTTTATGGTGAGTTTTGTATGGTCTTTAAAATGTTGAATATCAAAACCTTTTGCATATTTAATCTTGTTTTCTGAACTGTTTTTTACTTCAGAAGAACGGTTTTTACGTTCATTTTTACAGGAAAATAAGAGTAGTACAAGCGTAAAGGCTAAAATATTGGAAACTATAAACTTCATTTTAATTCATTTTTAGCAAATGTACTATTTTAGAAATTTAATCAAAATAAATGATACTAATTCGTTTGAATTAATTAATTTCGCGGCTGATTATGGTTCTTACGTATACGTCAGTATGCAAGAGTGAAAAGGGAAGTTGGTTTAAATCCAACGCTGTTCCCGCAACTGTAAGCTAAAGCCGATAGTTTTCGGTGGTTGTTATTCAACTTTATACCACTGTTCTTTTAGAATGGGAAGGTAAATAACAATACGCAAGCCAGGAGACCTGCCACAATCTTTACAATTCAAACTTTCGGGAGAAGGGGTTGAGGTGATTTCCTATACTTCAATACTTACCTGATTTATTATTTTAATAATTAAATCATTTAAAAATGAAAAAAACAGTAGTTCATTTAAGCATCTTATGCATACTTTTTGCATTTAACACGTTACAATCTCAAGAAACAAAACAAGCTCAAGAAACACATGAAAAAATTGAGCAATTAGAAGAAGTGGTAGTTTCTGCTACTAAATTTGAAATTAAAAAAGAACTAGTTGGTAAAATTATTTATCAAATTACACCAAAAGATTTAAAAAACTTACAAGGAAGAACTGTTGTTGATGTACTGGATAATATTGCAGGTATTGAGTTAAATGGAGTGAACAGTGCTGCTGGAAAAAACAAAAGCACCTACATTAGAGGTGGTAGAGATAAACAACTGTTGGTGCTTATTGATGGGGTTCCTGTTAGTGATCCTTCAGGAATTAATACAGCCTTTGACTTGCGTTTATTAACACTAAGTCAAGTTGAATCTATTGAAGTTATGAACGGTGCTGCAAGTACTTTATACGGTTCAGGTGCTGCAACAGGAGTGATTAATATTAAATTAAAACAAGCTGCAAATAAACCAATTTCATTAAATTATCAGGTTTCTCTTGGAACAAATAATTCTCAAGATGATACTACTTTTGATTTAAATGATATTAACCAGAATATTGCTGTAAACGGAACACTAAATAAATTTTCGTATTTAGCAACTTTTAACACTTCTAAAACAGCTGGTTTATCAGAAGCAAGTGCTGAAAATAGTGAACTAAAATTTGAAAGTGATGAATTTAAAGCAACCAACACATTTGTTCGTTTCGGATATAAATTCAACAATCATTTTAATGTACAATTATTTAGCAATCACGATAAAGACAGCTATGATTTTGATGCTGGAGGGTTTTCAGATTCTGATGTGAATAATGGAGAAAATGAACAAATTAGAGTTGGAGTTTCTTCTAGCTTTAAGTACACGAATGGAAGTTTAAAATTAGTGGCCTCACTTAATAAAGTTGACAGAATGTTTAACAGTTTTAATAGCTGGACTGGTGAAACTGATCATTTTGAATATACGGGAAAAACGAATGTAATTGATGTGGTGAATAATTACAAAATTTCAAATGAATTTCAACTTATTGCAGGTGTAAATTACCAAAAACAAAGCAATCAAACCAACAGTCCTTATGGGAATATTGAAGATGATGTAGCAAATTATAATACGACAGACCCTTATTTTACTGTAGTTTACAATGCAGCATCAGGTTTTAATGTAAATGTAGGAGCACGTTTAAATAACCATAGTCAGTATGGAAATCATTGGGTTTATAATGTAAATCCGTCTTATAATTTCAATAATAATTTCAGAATATTTTCTTCATTAAGCACTGCATTTATTGCACCAAGCACTTATCAATTATTTTCTGAATATGGCAATTTAGATTTAAAACCGGAAGAGAATAATACAGTTGAAGTAGGTTTTGTATTCTCAAAAAATAAATTGCTTGAATTGAATTCTGTTTTCTTTTATAGAGAAGAAAATAACGCTATTATTTTACCTGATTATATAACCTATTCAAATGCCGATGAAACCATAAATGCCAAAGGTGTGGAAACTGAAATTAAAATAAATGCACTAAAAGAAGTAACGTTTAAATTGGGTCATGCATATACTGTAAAAAGTGCAGATGTAGATTATATTCCAAAAAATAAATTTACGGCAATGGTTGAAACTAACAGTATTAAAAATACCTATGTATCGTTGCGTTTTAAAAATATTTCAAATAGAACTTATTTTGATCAATGGGGAACGGGAAGTAATATTGTAATTGATGCGTATAGTTTAGTAGATTTTTATGCAAGTCATCACTTAATTAAAGACAGACTTTCGGTTTTTGCACAAGTAAACAATATTTTTAATGAAGATTATGTAGAAACTATTGGTTACACAACAAAAGGAAGAAACTTTAAAGTTGGAATAGATTTTAATTTTTAAACGGAAATGTTTATATCATGAATTTTTTGTCAAACTGAGCTTTTGCCGAAGGGTTGAAGTTTCTATCTAATTACATTATTAAAGATATTTCGACTGCGCTCAATATGACATTACATTTCGTCATTCCGGACTTAATCCGGAATCTCATTCTATTAAAAATAAATTAGAACAATATATAAACTTTATAATTATATGTTAAATAAAGCCTGTCGTAAGATGGGCTTTATTAATTCAGAGATATTTTTCCTATTTTTAACGTGCTAAAAAAATCAATATGCCATCTATTTCAAAAACTACGCTTAACTTTTTAAAAGAACTCAAACA
>FLOH01000935.1_pt1 | contig 50415 bp, 51 predicted proteins | sample 756751 | NCBI WGS metagenome assembly FLOH01 (sample SAMEA4026879, study PRJEB14308) | marine metagenome | biome: coastal water; material: water | depth 74 m | reverse complement strand
TTCATAGTAATATTTTCAAAGTATTCCTCAAACCCTGATCCTCCTTCACCCATTACATTCTTTCTTACATAATATAATAATGGCTCTTTAGAATCTGTTTTTACTGGGATCGTAAAAGGGCCAGATGCATAAATTTCGTCACTATGTATTGAACTATAATAACTACTTTGTTTTTTAAAAAAAGCTGTTCTCTCATCCTTATCTGGCCATCCTTCTTCAATCAATTTAGTTGTTACATCATTCGCTGTCTCAATATCCTCCCAAGATTTGTAAACCGATACAAATAGTACTTCAGAATTATCAGCAGTAAAGTAATGAGTGTAATAACCGGACCCAATAATTAAATCATTTTTTGAGGTCACTTTATCAAAATATTCCTTTTCTGTTTTCAACCAATCTGTATAGTCTACGTCAGAATCTGAGCTCCAATGACCAGTTGTAACAGTTAAATAAACAGGTTTAAATTCTTCTTTTGTTTCTGTGTCTTGAGAAATAATTTTTGTGGTAAACATAAAAGTAAGCACAAGCAATCCTAATGACAATTTTTTAATAATTTTCATAATTGTAAATTTTAGTTAGTATTTGGGTATAAGTAAACTTAAAATAATTAAATAAGGATATTGTTTGGAGTCGCTATTTCCTATGTAACAAATAGGATAAATTAATTAAGGGTAACAAACCTAAATATGAGGTAATAAATTAGCGATTTTAAGGGTATTATCGCTATAAAGATCAATATATCAACATGTTAATATTTTACTAATATAGTAATTTTTTATGATTTAAAAATGATTATGTCAAAAAAAGTAGTCTTTTTTTACTAATTTATCAGATAATTTAGTCTTTTTATAATACTTCCGCCACAACAAAAGTACTTCCTCCTATAAAAATTAAGTCGTCATTTTTTGCGTTTTTTAGTGCCGATTCATACGCATCATTTACTGAGCAATAAACATTCCCAAATAAATCAAATTTTGCACATTTTAATTGTAATTCCAATTCATTTAATCCGCGTAGAATATTTGGTTTACAAAAATAGTAGATTGTGTTCTTAGGAAAGAATGGAAGAATTGAATTTAAATCTTTGTCATTTACAACCCCAAAAACAATATGAAGTTTTTCAAAAGATTCTTCTTGTAATTGTTTAAAAACATAGTGAAATCCTTCTTTATTATGCCCTATATCACAAATTACTTTTGGTTGTTCTCTTAGAGTTTGCCATCTTCCTAAAAGCCCTGTGTTTTCAATAACCTTTTCTAACCCTTTTTTAATGTTTTCTTCAGAAATACTACACCCTTTTGTTTTTAGAATAGCAATAGTTTGAAGAACTGTTTTAATATTATGAATTTGATAACTCCCTTTTAAATCTGATTGATAGTTGTTTTCATTATTCGATGAAGCCAAAAATAATGGTGATTTATTTTCTTTTGCAACTTTATCAAAAACTGGATATGTTTCTTCTTGAAATTCTCCAATAACTACCGGAATTCCATTTTTAATAATTCCTGCCTTTTCAAAAGCAATTTCAGGCAATGTTTCTCCTAAAAACTGTATGTGATCTAAACCAATATTTGTAATTACTGAAACTTCCGGTGTAATAATATTTGTAGAATCTAATCTTCCGCCCAAACCAACTTCAATAACTGCAATATCAACTCTATGTTTTGCAAAACAATCAAAAGCAAAACCAACTGTCATTTCAAAAAATGAAGGTTTATATTTTAATAAAAATGAATTATTTTCTGCTATAAAATCTACAACTTTACTTTCTGTAATTACTTCACCATTAATTTTAATGCGTTCTCTAAAATCTTTTAAATGAGGAGAAGTATATAAGCCAACGTTATAACCTGCTTCTTGCAAAACAGAAGCTAACATATGGCTAGTAGAGCCTTTTCCGTTAGTTCCTGCTACGTGAATTGATTTAAACTTTTTTTCGGGATAATTTAAATGCTGAGAAAAAGCAATACTATTTGTTAAATCTTTTTTGAATGCTGCTTTACCGTCTCTTTGAAACATTGGTAATTGTGCAAACATCCACTCAAGGGTTTCTTTGTAATTCATCAAAAATTATTGAGATAGTGAAAATCTATATTTTATAGTTCCAACTTGCTTTGAAGGCGCTTTTGCATCTGCACTCCATTTTGTTTTTAAAGCAGCTTCTTTAGCCTGAGATAATAAACACTGTGCTGTATTGGTTGAGCCTTTAACTCCTGCAGTTGCTTTAATAACTTTTCCATTCACATCAACTTCAATACTAACAACAACTAACCCTTCTTCATTACAAATATAATCAGGTTTTGGGCGACTTATAGGTTTTCTATTTCCTAAATTATAATCTCCGTTTCCGCCACCGCCACCATTTCCATAATATCCATTTGCGTTAGGGTCACCATTAATATTTCCCTTATCACCTGCTTTTGTATCATTTCCTTCCCCACCAGTTGCAGTACCATCAGAATTATTTATTCCACCAATTAAGGCGTCTAATTTTTTTCTTTTTGCTTCTTCTTCCGCTTTTTGTTTTGCAATAGCAGTCAGTTTCTCTCTTTTAATTTTTTCCTTTTCTAATTGTGCTTTTTTTGCTATATCATCAGCTTTCTTTTTGGTATCTATCTTTTTCTGAATAGCTATTGCTTCTTCATTATTTTGTGTCGCAACGTCTTCAGCTAAAACTTCAGAAGTTTTTTCTGTAACTTCAGGTTCTACTATTTCTTTAACTTCTTCTTGTTCTTCTTCTTCTAATACCTTTTCTTCTGAAGTTGATTTTAATGGCTCTGTAGGTTGAATATCACCCATACCAACATCTGAAGTTCCAAAATTTACAGCAATACCATATTCCTCTGGTGGATCTAAATACTTCATCCCCAAAAAAAATAATGCAACCATTAACAAACTCATAATAATGCTTGTTAAAGCTGCTGATTTTCTTTTATATTTTGTATCTAAAAAACTGAACATGTTATTTTGGACGAACTGCTAATATTACTTTATACCTATTTCTATTTGCTATATCCATAACTTTTACAGCTTTTTCAATAGGCACACCTTCTTCTGCTCTTAAAATAATGGTTGGACTTTCCTTCTTTGACAATAGTGTTAACAAATCTTGTTCCAACTTAGATTCATTCACTTTTTTATTACCGATATAGAACGTTAAATTTTTAGTAATACTTACTGAAACTGATTTTCTGTTTTCTGTTTTTCCACTTGCTTTTGGTAACAAAATATCCAAAGCACTTGTTGTTACCAATGTTGAAGTTATCATAAAAAAGATAAGTAACAAAAAAACAATATCAGTCATAGATGACATATTGAAGTCTGGACTTATTTTATTTCTTCCTCTAATATCCATAAGCTATACTTTATTGAAAGATTTAATGTTTTTTTAAACAGGTTCGTTTAATAAGTCCAAAAATTCTACTGAGTGGGCTTCCATTTCATACACTACTTTATTGGTTCTAACCACTAAATGGTTGTATTGAATATAGGCAATAATACCTACAATAAGTCCTGCTACGGTTGTTGTCATCGCAGTATATAAACCATCTGACAACATTTTAATATCTATTTGCCCACCAGCATTCGCAATTTCATGAATAGCAATAATCATCCCAATCACAGTACCTAAAAACCCAATCATGGGTGCTGCACCTGCAATAGTTGCTATTACGCTTACATTTTTTTCTAGTTTATAAATTTCTAGTCGTCCTGCATTTTCTATAGCTGTATTAATATCTGCTAAAGGTTTTCCAATTCTTGAAATTCCTTTTTCAATTAATCTTGAAGCAGGAGAATTTGCTTGAGCACATAAAACTTTTGCAGCATCTAATTTCCCATGAGATACGTGATCTCTAATTTGGTTCATAAAATTTCTGTCCGTTTTAGAAGCTGCTTTAATAGCAAAAAAGCGTTCAAAATAAATGTACAATGAAACGGTTAATAATAGAACTAACAATGCAATAATAATTTGTCCGCCTACACCACCATCCATTATTAACTTATAAATGGAAAGTGTCTTTTCTTCAGAAATCACTTCTTCCAAAATTTTTGTTGTTTCTTGTTGTACTATTAAAAGCATTGATGATTATTTTATAATTGTTATTTCAGTTTAACGAAAATATTGGATGAAAATTGTTTATTTTTTTAATATAAAAAAACCCGAGAAATTTCTCGGGTTATACTATTTTTAAAAAGTCCTTATAAACATAAATGCAAGGGCACCCACAACAAATCCAGTTGCTGCTAGCCAAGCTATATTTTTAAAATACCAGAAGAAGTTAATTTTTTCCATTCCCATAGCTACTACTCCAGCAGCTGAACCAATTATTAACATACTTCCTCCTGTACCAGCTGAATAAGCAACAAAATGCCATAAATGGCTATCAATAGGCTCTTGGAACATTCCCATACTTGCTGCTACTAACGGAACATTATCAACTACTGCGGATCCAACTCCTAAAAGCATTACGACTACATCTGTATTTGGTATAATTGTTTTTAAACCTTCTGCTCCTATAAACAACATTCCTAACGATTCTAAAGCAGCCACAGCCATTAAAATACCGAAGAAAAATAGCACGCTTGGCATTTCAATTCTTGACAAAGATTTATGAACCGGACTATGAAAACCTGCAGAATCATGAGCGTCATTTTCTAAAATATTTGAAATACTAAATTGTGATCTGCTATAGATTTCAGCAAAAATACCTACAAAAGATAAAGATAACATCATACCTACATAAGGTGGTAAATGTGTTATTGTTTTAAATATTGGTACAAATAAAATAGAACCTAAACCTAAATAAAGCATAATAGCTCCATACTTATTTTCAGAAGCCGTATCTTCAACAATAATATCTTCAATATTTCCTTTAAATGGTTTCAAATATGAAGCAATAAACGTAGGTACTGCCATACATAATAACGATGGTATAATTAAATATTCAATTAACTTTGCTGAGGTCACTTTTTTACCAATCCAAAGCATGGTTGTTGTAACATCACCTATTGGAGACCAAGCCCCACCTGCATTGGCTGCAATAATTATAATACCTGCAAACCATAATCGTGTATTTTTATCGTTAATGATTTTTTGAAGGATTGTAATTAAAACAATAGTAGCCGTTAAATTATCTATAATTGCAGAAAGAATAAATGCTAACATTGCAAAAATCCATAATAATTTTTTCTTGTTTTTAGTTTTTATATAATTTTTAAAAGTTGCAAAACCATCAAAATAATCTATAATTTCAACAATGGTCATGGCTCCTAATAAGAAAAATAAAATTTCAGCAGTTTTACCTAAATGATGTAACAGTGTTTCTTCTAATAAATGATGTTTCTCATCAATAGAAAAACTAGAAAACCCATCAACCAATTTATGCGCTCCAGAATCAAACCAATTTGGAAAAGTTTCAATTCCAAAAGCTACCAATGCCCATAAAATAGCCATCATAGCCAATGCTGGAATTAACTTATCTAATTTTAAATTATGTTCTAAAGCAATTGCTAAATATCCTACGATGAATATTAGAATAATGAGTGTTTCCATGTATATTAAAGTTTAAATTAATTGTTTTAAAGCTATTTCAAAAGCTGTTTTACATATATTTTGTTTGCTATCACTTTTATCATATATGTTTTCCAACGCTTTTTTAATTGTGTTAGATGTATCATTAAAAATAGATTCATCTTTCATTGGTAATTTTACTTTAGACTCCATTAAATAAGCAAAAACTCTTGCTATTCCACAGTTTGAAATAAAATCAGGTAACAAACTTACTTTTTTATCTGTGAATTCCATAATTGGACCAAAGAAAATTTCCTTATCCGCAAAAGGAACATTTGCGCCAGGAGAAATTACTTCTAATCCTGCATCAATCATTTTAGCAACCTGATCTTTCGTTACCAATCTTGAAGCTGCCGCTGGAACAAAAATTTCAGCTGGCACAGACCAAATATTGCTATTCATTTCTTCAAAAGAAATTAAATTCGCTGCATTTAACTTATTTCCATCTTTTTGTAAAAATAAAGTCGTCATTTCATCCATTGTAAAACCATCTTCATTTATTAAACCGCCAACACTATCAATAATTCCAACTACTTTAGCGCCTAGTTGAGTTAAATAATATGCTGCTGCAGAACCTACATTTCCAAACCCTTGCACAATAGCTCTTTTCCCTTTTATGGAACCACCATAAATAGTATAATAATGATTAACAGCTTCAGCCACACCATAGCCGGTGAGCATATCTGCTACGGTATATCTTCTTTCTAAATCTGGTGAATATTTTTTATCTACTATAACTTTTACAACTCCAAATCTAAGCTGTCCAATTCTATTGATTTTTTGAGCTTCAGTAGGTTTAAAATGACCATTAAAAACACCTTCTTGCGGGTGCCAAACACCACAATCTTCCGTCATTGGAATCACATCATTAATTTCATCAACATTTAAATCCCCGCCTGTACCATAATAATGTTTTAGCAAAGGTGTAACTACTTTATACCAACGCCTTAAAACTTCGCTTTTTCTTGGGTCATTTGGATCAAAGTTGATACCTGATTTTGCGCCACCAATAGCTGGGCCTGAAACCGTAAATTTAACTTCCATCGTTTTAGCTAACGAAAGTACTTCATTCATATCTAATCCTTTACGCATTCTGGTTCCACCACCTGCAGCGCCTCCTCTTAATGAATTTATAACTGTCCAACCTTCGGCTTCAGTTTCTTGGTCTTGCCAATGAAACACTATTTCTGGTTTTTTATTCTCGTACTTTTTTAATAATTCCTTCATCTTAAAATTTTAACTACTAATTCTTAAACTCAATAACAACTCACAACAACTTATTTACTTCAAAATAATTTTCGCCAACGGTAGCTATAATTGTGTCATAATTCGATTTTTAATAGTTACTAATTTAAAATTTACCAAATATAATGAAATCTTACGCTCCTAAAGCTATGATTTTATGAGATATTTTTAGCGTTAATATCTAAACATCTAAATCCTGTACTTTATAATATAATCTCCTATTTTTCAAATTTCAACAATTTACATATTTAATAAAAATTAACTGAAAAAAGAGTTATATTTGGGGAAAATTAACCTTTTATTTAAAACTGTTATTAATTATGGATTTTAATTTGACTGAAGAGCAAATAATGATACGTGATGCTGCTCGTGATTTTGCTCAGACGGAACTATTACCTGGAGTTATAGAACGTGACGAGAAACAACAATTTCCTGCTGAACAAGTTAAAAAAATGGGAGAGCTTGGATTCTTAGGAATGATGGTTGATCCAAAATATGGAGGCAGTGGTTTAGATGCTGTTTCATACGTTTTAGCCATGGAAGAAATTTCAAAAATTGATGCATCTGCTTCCGTTGTAATGTCAGTGAACAACTCGTTGGTATGTTGGGGACTTGAAACATATGGTACCGAAGAACAAAAACAAAAATATTTAATTCCTCTTGCAACTGGTGAAATTATTGGTGCATTTTGCTTAAGTGAACCCGAAGCAGGTTCTGATGCAACATCTCAACGTACAACCGCTATTGATAAAGGCGACCATTATTTAGTAAATGGCACAAAAAACTGGATTACAAATGGAGGAACAGCAAGTGTTTACCTTGTAATTGCACAAACCCATGTTGAAAAAGGACATAAAGGAATTAATGCTTTAATTATTGAAAAAGGAACTGAAGGTTTTGCAGTTGGAAACAAAGAAAATAAATTAGGAATTCGTGGTTCTGATACGCATTCTTTAATGTTTACTGATGTTAAAGTTCCTAAAGAAAATAGAATTGGCGAAGATGGATTTGGTTTTACATTTGCAATGAAAACATTGGCTGGTGGTAGAATTGGAATTGCTTCTCAAGCATTAGGAATTGCTTCCGGTGCTTATGAATTAGCTTTACAATATTCAAAAGAACGAAAAACTTTTGGAAAAGAAATAAGCCAACATCAAGCTATTGCATTTAAATTAGCTGATATGGCAACTCAAATTGAAGCTGCTCGTCATTTATGTATAAAGGCTGCTTGGGATAAAGATCAACATAAAAATTACGATTTAAGTGGTGCAATGGCAAAATTATATGCTGCCGAAATGGCGATGGCTGTTACGGTTGAAGCTGTTCAAATTCACGGCGGATATGGTTTTGTAAAAGAATATCATGTAGAACGTTTAATGCGTGATGCAAAAATTACGCAAATTTACGAAGGTACTTCTGAAATTCAAAAAATAGTAATTTCAAGAACTATCCTAAAAGATTAAAGTTAGTTGGGCGTGCCGGTAATAAAAAATTACCGTCGCGTCTTCCGTTAAATCTTTTTGATAATTTTCACTTCGTTCCAATCACCAAAAAGGATATCACTTCAACCGCTCACGCATTACACTTTTTTAACAACATAAGTTACAATTCCCCAAACAATTAGTTCATTCTCTTCCGTAACTTTAATAGGTTTATAATTTTTATTTTCAGGCATTAAATACACACAATTTTTTTCAACCTTCAATCTTTTTATAGTAAATTCTCTATCAATCATACATACTGCAATTTTACCATTTCTAGTCTCTATGCTTCTGTCTATAACTAATAAATCACCATCTTCAATATTTGCATCAATCATTGAATTTCCTCTTACTCTAACATAAAAAGTAGCTTCTTCATTTTGAACTAATTCGGCATCTAAACTAATACGAACCTCTTTAAAGTCTTCAGCAGGTGATGGAAAACCAGCAGCAATATCCTCATTCACAATAGGTCTTTTCTTAAATTGTGATTTTTCCGGACTGTAGATTATCAGATTATTTGTTTCTTTAATTTTTTTTAATCGCATTTTATTTCAATTATTTCATCTATAGCTGTTGTGTACCTTGATGATAAATGCTCTTGTTTCATTTTCCAAGTTTTATCTAAATCCTGATTCGCAATTTTAATTTTAGGTGAATTATATTTTAAATTTATAGAATCCATAACTTTCATTAATGAAGTATGTTTTGGATTTTCATCTTCAAATATAGTAAACTGATGTTGATTTTCGGGTTTTAATCCCATCACAATAACACCTGCCTTTTTATAATTATACCCTTTTTTAAAAAGTTGATTTAGTCCTTTAATGGCATAATTACAAATGGTGATACTTGAATTTGTGACATAAGGCAAATGAACAACAACACCTACATTTCGTTTCACATTAGAATAGCTACTTGTTTTTAAAAAAACATATAAATAATGACATTCTGAATGTTGCTTTCTCAATTTCTCTGCACAGGAATTGGCAAATGTAGCAATACGTTCTTTAATAGGTTCATATTCTTTTAATGCATACTCAAAAGTTCTTGTAGTAGCTATATTTTGTTTGTCTTTTACTTCTTCAAATCCTATTATTGACTCTCCTGATAAATCTTGTTTTAAACGTAAACCTACTACTGAAAACTTTTTACGGACAAATTCATCAGGCAATACCGTAAAATCATAAGCTGTATGTACATTTTGAAATTTCAATTGTTTTGAAATACTTCTACCAATTCCCCAAACATCATCAACCTTCGTCCATTTTAATGCTTTAATACGTTTTCCATCAGTTGAAATAACATACACACCTTTTGTTTCTGCAGCATACTTTTTCGCAATTTTATTTGCCACTTTCGACAATGATTTTGTCTGTGCTACACCAATACTTACTGGTATTCCAACTTGTTTTTCAATCGTCTTTTTTATATTTAAAACATAGGCTTCTAAATCTTCACTTTTAATTCCATCTAATTTAAAAAATGCTTCATCTATAGAATAGATCTCCATATCTAAAACATGTTTCGATAAAATAGACATCACTCGAGTGCTTAAATCTCCGTACAACGAGTAGTTAGATGAAAAAACATGAATTTTATTTTCTGTAAAAACTTTTTCATATTTAAAAGCTTCAGCTCCCATAGGGACAAAATATTTTGCTTCTTCACTTCTTGCAATTACACAACCATCATTATTAGATAAAACCACAATTGGTTTTCCTATTAAATGAGGTTTAAATACACGCTCACAAGAAGCATAAAAACTATTACAATCTAAAATACCATACATGGTATAAAATTACTAAGTTTATTTTACGAATCCCCTTAAAAAGAAAAAATCCTCATAATCATATGAGGATTTTTTCTTTAATATTGTATGCTTTCTTTTATGCTCTATATAAATCTTCTTTCCAATTTTTTATGGAAGCTTTAATTTCTTTTTCTGAAAGATTTTCTTTTTCAGATTTGTTAACTAAACCAACAAATTCTTCGTCAGATGCAAATCGCAAACCAACAATTTGTCTAGTTGTTATTTTAGTACTTAATGGTTTTCCTGTCAATATAAAATACCTTAATTTTTCTTCGGCTCTAATTGCTCTATCTTGAGCTTTTAAAGCAAAACCTCTAACAAAGTAAAATATAAACAATAAAATAAATGATATTAAACCCGTTGTGCATTATAAATTAAATAAAAAAAGTTGCTCATTGACTCATTAAAGTCGTATATTTATTTGAATATCAAGCAATTAAATATATGAACAACTTTAAAGCAAATTACAATAAAATTTTAGAAGTACTAAAGTCTATTACAGAAAAAGAACAATTTTTAAACCAAAAAAGGAAGCCAAAACTCAAAGACATAGAATTAATTGCTATGAATTTAACAGCAGAATACATGAGTATTGACAGTGAATGCCAGTTGTTTAGGGAGATTTCAATTGATTTGAAAAATAAAATTGAGCGTTCTGTTTATAATAGGAGAAAGCGAAAATTATTTTTTGCTATAGAGTTTATTAGAAATGAACTATCAAATAAATTTAATGAATTTGAAAATTACTTTGTGGTAGATAGTATGCCCTTAGAGGTGGTTAAATTGGCTAGAAGTAGTAGCAGTAAAATTTGCAAAGAAGAATTTTATAGTTCTCCAAATAGAGGTTTTTGTGCAAGCCAAAATATGCACTACTATGGGTACAAAATACATGCGGTTTGTTCTATTGAAGGTGTTTTTAAAAGTTTTGATATAAGCAAAGCTTCCGTCCACGATATTCATTATTTAAAGGATATTAAAAATCAATTTAACGACTGTGTAATTTTGGGAGACAAAGGATATTTAAGTGCTGATTATCAATTAGATTTATTTGAAAGTAACCAAATAAAACTGGAAGTTCCAATGCGGAAAAATCAACATAATTATAAAAAACAAGCTTATATTTTTAGGAAGAAAAGAAAACGAATTGAAACACTGTTTTCACAACTTTGTGACCAGTTTATGATACGTCGAAATTATGCTAAATCTTTTCAAGGTTTTAAAACTAGAATACTATCTAAATTAACATCATTAACAATCATTCAGTTTATTAATAAGTTTATTTTTGATAGAAATATAAATAATTTAAAAATTAATATTGTATAAATGCACAACGGGTATATTAATAATATTCCAAGAATTATAAACAATATTAGTCTTTACAATTAAAACTTGACCTAAATAAGCTCCAATAATTTCAGAAATAAGTGTATAAATTAAAAAATACAAAAAGAACCTTAAAGGTTTGTTGTGAGAAAATTTCTGAAAATTAAATAAACCAACTAGAATACTAATTGAATAAATTAATGGATATAAATAAATTGGCATTTTATAAACTATTGTGGATATTGAGCGGATGGTGGATCACCAACCTGTCCATCATTTAATGCATAAATACTATCAATATCAGAACTAGCTTCTAGTGTGGAAACTCCATCTTTTTGCAAAGAACCTTGTTTAACTTTTGTTGGTACAAAAAACACCGTAGATAAATCTTTTTTATTCTGTTTTTTATCAGCATTAGAATAGGCGCCAAAATAAATACGTAATCCGTTTGCTTCTGGCGCTTCGTTTTCAACATATGTAATATAATTTTTCAACTCTTCTAAAGAAAACCAGCAAGAAATAGCATCTTCATTTTTTAAATCACCCGACTCTTTTTTAACAATTCTGTTTAAATCTTTAGAACGTGTTTTAATAAATTGCTGGTTTAAACCTTTTGCTTCTGTAGGCGAAATAAGCCCATTTGGTAAGTTTGTATTCATAGCTATATAACTTATTTATAATTGATTTGTTAAAAGTACTATTTTCTTGAGTTTTAAACATAAAGTATTCCATTTAACTAAAAAATTACATATACACCTGTTAATCAAATATTTATTACTTAAATATTATAATAATAAATATAAAAAGGGTGTATTTCCCCTTCAAAAAAAAGGGTATTTACCTCATTAAATTTTAATTAGTCTGTATACTTTTGAAGTGTTTAAAATATATATTTAATTTTCTTATATAAACAAAAATGGAAGTTAGCAAATCTAAATCAGTTTTAACAAACTTCATCATATTACTAGTTATTTTTTTACATTTTGTGTTATTAAGTTATGTTAGTGAAAATTCAGATAATCAAAAAACATTTGAAAAAAATATAAGATTTATAAAATAAAAATATAATTGTCCTTAAATACCCACACAAAAACATTCTTTGATTAATTTCAAAGGGTACTTAAAATCATTTTTTGGGCTGGTTTTAAAGGTTGCTTCACAGCAGCCTTTTTTCGTATTAAAACGTTGATATTCCTATTGAAAAATTATCTTTGCAATTTAAAACAAGATAAAAAATGAAAAACGTTAGAGTACGATTTGCTCCAAGTCCAACTGGACCTTTACATATTGGCGGTATTAGAACCGCTCTTTTTAATTACTTATTCGCTAAAAAACACAACGGAACTTTTATTTTAAGAATTGAAGATACAGATCAAACTCGTTATGTAGCTAATGCGGAACAATATATTATTGATGCGTTAAATTGGTGTAACATTCCTTTTGATGAAGGGCCTAATAAAAATGAAAAATTTGGACCATATCGTCAATCTGAAAGAAAAGATATTTACAAACAATATGCAAATCAATTAATTGAAAATGACAATGCTTATTATTGTTTTGACACTGCTGAAGAGCTAGATTTTCATAGAAAAGACCACGAAGAAAAAGGGAAAACTTTTATTTACAATTGGCATAACAGAACTAAATTAAGTAATTCAATTTCATTATCAAAAGAAGAAGTTGAAAAACGAATTTCAAATGGTGATAAGTATGTTATTCGATTTAAAATGCACGATCCTCTTACAGAAGGTGAAGATGAAATTATACCTTATACAGATTTAATTAGAGGTCTTGGAGGATTTAGAAAGAAAATTCTAGATGATAAAATTTTGTTTAAAAGTGATGGAATGCCAACCTATCATTTAGCAAATATTGTAGATGATCATTTAATGGAAATAAGCCATGTAATTCGTGGAGAAGAATGGTTACCTTCACTCCCACTTCATATTGCTTTATACGAAGCTTTTGGATGGAAAATCCCTGAATTTGCACATTTACCATTAATTTTAAAACCTGTTGGAAAAGGAAAATTAAGCAAACGCGATGGTGATAAATTAGGGTTTCCTGTATTTCCACTAGCCTATACAAATTCTGAAACAAATGAAGTTTCAAGAGGTTACAAAGAAGATGGTTATTTTGCCGATGCTTTTATAAACATGTTAGCTTTATTAGGCTGGAATCCAGGTACGGAACAAGAAATTTTTACATTGGAAGAATTGTGTAAAACATTTACTTTAGAACGTGTAAGTAAAAGTGGTGCAAAATTTAGTCCTGAGAAAACTAATTGGTTCAATCAACAATATATGATGCTAAAAACTAATGAAGAATTAGCCAAATTATATTCAACTATTTTAAACGAAAAAGGTATAGAAAAGGAATTAAAATACGTAATTAAAGTAGTTTCATTAATTAAAGAACGTGCCACTTTTGTAACTGATTTTTGGAATTTATCAAATTTCTTTTTTGAAGCTCCAACTGAATACGATGAGAAAGCTGCAAAGAAAAACTGGAAACTAGAAACTGGATCTTTAATGAAAGAATTAATTGAAGTTTTAGTAACTATTGAAGATTTTAATTCTCAAAACATTGAAACTATTGTTAAACAATGGATAACCGCAAAAGAAATTGGTTTTGGTATGGTTATGCAACCTTTTAGATTAAGCCTAGTTGGTGAAATGAAAGGTCCTCACCTATTTGATATTGCTGAAATGATTGGAAAAGAAGCAACTATTGCAAGAATTAATAAAGCTATTGATACTTTATAAAATAAAAAAAGGAGCTAATTAGCTCCTTTTTTTATAGTTCAATTTTTACATTATAATCTTTTAAAGCATCTCTATATTTTTCAGACTCAAAGTTTTCTGTACTAAATTCAATTTTACGTTCATTTCTCATTTTTATATGTTTTATAGACCGTAAATAACGCCTTAAACCTGATTCGTTTGAAATTATTAATCCAGGAACTTTAACTCCATTCCCATTCTCATCTTTAGCAACCATTGAAAAGTATGAAGAATTACAATGCTTTATAACACCGGTTCTAATATCTTGAGATTCAACTCTAATTCCAACAACCATGGAAGATTTTCCTACATAATTAACTCTTGCTTTCATAGTTACCAATTCCCCTACTTCAATAGAATTTAAAAAATCTACCCTATTTACTGAAGCTGTTACACAGTACTGACCAGAAAATTTAGATGCTGAAGCAAAAGCTGCTTTATCCATTAAGGATAAAATAAAACCTCCGTGAATTTTACCGCTAAAATTCGAATGAGATGGTAACATTAACTCTGTTAATATTACTTCTGAATCCTCTGATTTTTTAAATTTTTTATGCATAAGTACCTATTCTGTTTCTTTAACCTCCGTGACAAAATATTTTGTATCACCTAACCAAGGAAATGTTGCAAAACGTTCTTTATAAGTTAGTTTTACATCTTTACCCTGTAAATCTTGAAGTAATTGAATAACCTCCTTTTCTTGAGCTTCTACTGAAAATGTAAAGATTTGTGCTTCAGAAACTCCTTGACTTATTTCTCCTTCCCATGTTTTAAAAACCAAACCTTTATGACTGAATTTTACAAGTTCTCCCGCTCTATATCCTTCACTATAAGTTATATAATAAATAGTAAAAAAGTATAAAACAATCCCCAATACAACAAGTCCAACTAAACTAAATAATATTTTTTTCATACGTATTTTATAAAGTATAAATATAGTTATTCAATTAAAATAATTTTCATAAAATTAAATTGATTTAAAATCATTTTCTATTTCATTGTAACGTTTTCAAAAAAAGTAACACTTATAATTCAAAGATATTTTGATTACATAATTTAATCATTGTATCTTTAATTCATTAATCTTAAAAATTTAAAAATGATTGGAACTTATATTATTATTTTTATTGTTGCTGTACTTGTTGTCTCAGGGTTATTTACAGTAAAACAACAAACTATTGCTATTATTGAACGTTTTGGAAAATTTCAAAGTACTAAAAAGCCAGGTTTACAACTAAAAATACCATTGGTTGATAAAGTTTCTGGGCGTGTAAGTTTACGTGTTCAACAATTAGATGTAATTGTTGAAACTAAAACAAAAGATGATGTTTTTGTTCATTTAAAAATTTCAGTACAATTTTTAATTAGACCAGATCACGTTTATGACGCTTTTTACAAACTTCAAAATCCACATGAACAAATTACAGCCTTTATTTTTGATGTTGTACGTGCTGAAGTTCCTAAAATGATATTAGATGATGTTTTTGAAAAGAAAGAAGAAATTGCACTAGCTATACAACGCGATTTAAAACAAGCAATGCTTGATTATGGTTACGATATTATTAAAGCATTAGTAACGGATATTGACCCAGATGAAAAGGTTAAAATAGCTATGAACCGTATTAATGCAGCAGATCGTGAAAAAATTGCAGCACAACACGAAGGTGATGCACAACGTATTTTAATTGTTGAAAGAGCAAAAGCTGAAGCTGAAAGTAAACGTTTACAAGGTAAAGGTATTGCAGATCAACGAAGAGAAATTGCACGTGGTTTAGAAGAAAGCGTAGTTGTTTTAAACAGAGCTGGTATTAACAGTCAAGAAGCTTCAGCACTTATTATTATTACACAACATTACGATACTTTACAAAGTATTGGTGCTGATACTAAATCTAATTTAATATTATTACCAAACAACCCAAATGCAGCAAGTACCATGCTAAATGATATGGTTACTAGTTTAGTAGCTGCAAATAAAATAACTGAATCTTCTCACGAAGATGCTCCTAAAATACCTAAAAAATAAATTTATAAATCATAAAAAACCCTGTACAAATTGTACAGGGTTTTTTTATAATTTAATTATAAAACTATTTTTTATCTTCAACTTTTTTATTTTCATCAGCCTTTTCATCATCGTCATGTGTAGCTTTTTTAAATTCTTTAATACCACTACCAAGACCTTTCATTAATTCTGGAAGTTTCTTTCCACCAAATAATAATAAAATTGCCAAACCAATAATAATCCATTGCCAAGGGCCAACCATACCTAAGAAAATATATAATGCATTCATCTTTTTAAAAATTTAGAGTTACAAAGGTAGTAATAAAATTAAAACTAAAATTAATTTTTATCTTTTATAGTTCCTCCAATTATTTTTTTAGTTTTTAAAACTTCTGGTGTTCCTTTATAGTATATGGTTCCTCCAAAACGAACTTTAGCATCTAACACTTCACTTGTTTTAACTTCTACTGTTGCACCAGATGCTGCAGTTACTTCTGTTTGTTTACTTTGTAAATCAAATGCGTTATAAATAGCACCCGTTGTGGCCTCAATAGTTTGATTTTGAGTAACTCCTGTTAAAGTTATAATACCACCTGAAACAGCCTTTACAACTAAATACTTTGTTTCAACTGGTAATTCAATACGAGCTCCTTCCTGAACTTTTACTTCTAAATGCTGCTGATTAATAGTTTCATCAGAAATAATATTTCCGCCTTCATTTGCATCTAAAACATCAATATTACTGTTATAAAAAACTGTAATTTTTACATCTTCAGCAGTAAAACCTTCTGGAAATTTTAAACGTATTTTTAATATTCCATTGGCGTTTTTAATAGAAACATCTTCTGATTTTTCCCCTGAAATTTCAATTTTTGAAGTACTTGATTTTTGTAATTTAACCGTTAAACCGTTATATACTTTTATAGTATTAAAATCTCCTAAATTTTTAGTAATTGGTTCTTGTGCAAAAAGTATTGAACAAGTTAACGTAAGTAATAATGCTAGTTTTTTCATTTTATAAATCTATTTTTATGTATAACTATCAAAATAAACAATAATTGTGCCTTTTTAAGTTAATTCTTTATTAATCTTATCTAGTAAAGTAAAATCTAAATGCTTACGCTCTAAGTCAGTATTTTTAACTTTTATTAATACATGATCACCTAGTTGATACATATTTTTAGATGATTGCCCAACTAATGCATAATTTTTTTCATCGTAAATGTAATAGTCATCTTTAATTTCACGAATTCTACACATTCCTTCACATTTATTTTCTATAATTTCTACATAAATTCCCCATTCTGTTACTCCAGAAATTACACCTTCAAACTCCTGATCTTTATGTTTATCCATATATTTCACCTGCATATATTTAATAGAATCACGTTCAGCTTTTGAAGCTAAATATTCCATTTCTGATGAATGTTTACATTTTATTTCATAAGCTTCTGCTTTTGGTGATTTGCCTCCATCTAAATAATGTTGCAATAATCTATGTGTCATTACATCAGGATATCTTCTAATTGGTGAAGTAAAATGACTATAATAATCAAATGCTAAACCATAGTGACCAATATTATGCGTTGTATATTCAGCCTTACTCATAGGACGAATAGCTAATGTTTCAATCATATTTGCTTCACCTTTTCCGTGAACATCCATTAATAATTGATTTAATGAAGTTGATGTGGTTTTTTTACTAGAAGTATCTATTTTATTTTTATAACCAAATTTACTAATAATAGCTTGAAGCCCTTCTAATTTATCTAAATTAGGTTCATCATGTACACGGTAAATAAAGGTATTTTTACTATCTACACCTTTACTTTTACCAATAAATTCAGCTACTTTTCTGTTTGCTAACAACATAAATTCTTCAATTAATTTATTAGCGTCCTTAGATTCTTTAAAAAACACACCTAAGGGCTCTGAATTTTCATCTAAATTAAATTTAACTTCTATTCTATCAAAAGTTATAGCACCTTGCTGTAATCTTTTCTTACGAAGTTTTTTTGCTAGTTCATCCATTTTTAAAATAGCAGAAACTATTTCTGGTTGAACCGTATATGATTCACCTGTAATTGATATTTCAGAAGAAACCGTATTTGCCTTTGTTTCAATTATTTCTTGAGCTTCTTCATACGCAAATCTTTTATCTGAATACGTAATTGTTCTACCAAACCATTCATTTAAAATTTGTCCTTTTTCATTCATTTCAAAAACAGCTGAAAAAGTTAATTTTTCTTCATTTGGGCGCAGAGAACAAGCACCGTTAGATAATATTTCAGGAAGCATTGGCACTACTCTATCCACCAAATAAACCGATGTTGCTCTGTTATAAGCTTCCTCTTCTAAAATAGTATTTTCTTGTACATAATGAGAAACATCAGCAATATGAATTCCAATTTCATAATTTCCATTTTCTAATACTTCAAAAGACAAAGCATCATCAAAATCTTTTGCATCTTTTGGATCAATGGTAAACGTTAAATCTTTACGCATATCTTTCCGTTTCGCAATTTCAGCTTCCGTAATTTCTAACGGAATTAAACTTGCTTCTTCCTCAACATTTTCTGGAAATTTATAAGGTAAACCATATTCTAACAATATAGAATGTATTTCTGTATCGTGATCACCTGGCATTCCTAAAATTTCTAATATTTCACCAAACGGATTTTTAGAATTATCTGGCCAATCAGTAATTTTAACCAATACTTTTACGCCATCTTCAGCACCTTTTAATTTTCTTTCTGGAATAAAAATATCTGCATACATTTTTGAATCATCAGGAACTACAAATCCAAAATTTCTATTTAATTGTAAAACACCAACAAATTCAGTTTTAAAACGTTTTATAACTTCAACAACATCACCTTCTTGTTTTTTGCTATTTCTGCGATTGTATAAGTAAATTTTAACAGTGTCTTTATCTAAAGCTTTATTTAAATTTCGGGATGGAATGTAAATATCATGCTCTAAATCTTCACAAATAAAATAACCATTCCCATTTGCTGTAGCATCAATAGTTCCAATATAATATTTATCTAATGGAAGAATTTTAAACTTTCCACGATCTGTTTCTTCAACTTTTTGTTGTCCTTTTAGCTCTTCTAATTTTTGAATAACCTGATTTCTTCCATTTGCATCTATCAATCCTAATTTTGAAGAAATTTGCTTATAATTAAAGCTATCATTTGGAGATTGATTTAATAGTTTTATTATTTTTTGAGTTAATTCTTTAACTACATTTCCTTTTTTTTTGTATATGTTTCTTTTACCTGACATTCATTATTATTTAATTTCAATCAAAAGTACAAATATTTAGATTTTAATGTGTTAATTAAATCCTATATAAATTACAATTCGTATTTTTCAAAAAAATAATTTTAAATAAAATGTATAAAAAATGGTTGGTAATTGTAAATCCGGTTGCGGGAAATGGTGCTTCAAAAAAAAAGTGGCCACTTATTTATAAAGAATTATTACTTCAAAATTTTGAAGTTGAAATTATTTTTACTGAATTTAAAAATCATGCTGTTGAAATAGTTCAAACTTCTATAAAACAAGGATTTACAAAATTTATTTGTGTTGGTGGTGATGGTACTTTACATAGCATTGTAAACGGAGTTTTAAGTTTAAATCCTATAAATATTTCAGAAATAAAAATAGGAATTATAGCTATTGGAACTGGAAATGATTGGATTAAGACTTATTCTATTTCAAAAGATTATAAAAAAGCTATTCAAATAATTAAGTATGAAAACACTATAAAACAAGATATTGGTAAAATTACCTTGGCTAAAAATAATGAAATTGTATATTTTAATAATTTAGCGGGTATAGGTTTTGATGGTTATGTTGTTAATAAAGTTCATAAATTTAAAAATTTAGGTTTTTTAGCATATTTAACTGGTGCGATAGTAAGTTTAACCAGTTATAAAAAAGCTACTTTAGAAATTACTTTTAATAATACAATTATTAAAGAAAAAACATTAATGCTGTTAATAGGATTGTGTAAATACTCTGGAGGTGGAATGCAACTTACTGAAAATTCAGACCCAACAGATGGTTTATTTGATATTTCTATTATATATAAAATTCATTTATTTAATATTTTAGGAAATTTATCTGGTTTATTTAATGGAAACATTACCAATCATAAATTAGTAAATACCTACAAAACAGCTGAACTTAAAATTAAAGTGCTAGATACTATAAAAACTTATATTCAAGCAGATGGAGAATTGGTTGGTTCTGATGATTTTTCAGTATCAATACTACCAAAAGCAATTAGTTTTATTGTTCCTAAATAATAAAAGTTAAAATTTTCTTAAAAAAATTGTAACAAATGTTAAAAATAGTCGTCTTTTTAACATAGAACGTATTTACAATGAAACGGTTATATAAAATTATTTTCTTATTCTTAATTATATTTATTGCAGGAATCTATTTTACTGTAAAAAGTATAAATAATTCTTTTTCATCTCAAGATACTATAGAAACGGTTACACTTCATTCAAACCTTTTAAATCTTTCAATTAAAATTTAAAGGTTATTAACAACTATATTAATTATAAAAAGTTTTATTTAAAATTTTTAAAAAAAATGGTTGTTATTATAGTGTGTTAATAGATACAATAAATAAACAATTTTAAATTTTTAGTTTACACTTATAAATAGATATAAACAGTTTATTAATTTATAAAAGCTTTAAAATCAATAAAATTAACTAGGTTATAAACAATTAAAAAATTAACGCTATTAACCATTTTTTTAATAAGTTTTTAAATTATAAATGTTCATAATAGGTGTTAAATTGGTTAACAACTTCTTTTAAAAAAAGAATAAAAAAATTTGTTTTATAAAAAGTGATTTTAGTATTATGAAATAATTATTACTTCACAAAAAATAGTTTTCTTTTTTAAGTATAAACTTATTCACAATGTTAATTAAATGTAAACTAATTGTAAATCAACTTATTAAAAATTACTATTAACAATTAGTTTTTTAGTGGTTAATAACTCTGAATTTGTACTTTTGTACTTTAACTTATTAACAAATACATATTTTATGATAATTGCAATTGGTAATGATCACGCAGGAACAGCGTATAAATTTGAAATTATTAAACAATTAGAAAACAAAGGTATTACAATTTTAAACTTTGGAACTGATAATAATGATAGTATGGATTATCCAGATACTATTCATCCCGTTGCAGATGCAGTAGAAAGTGGTAAAGCTGCATTTGGAATTATTATTTGTGGAAGCGGAAATGGTGCTCAAATTACAGCTAACAAACATCAAGGTATCAGAGCTGCACTTTGTTGGAATAATGAATTAGTTGAATTAGCTCGTTTACATAACAATGCTAATATTTTAAGTATTCCTGCTCGTTTTGTTTCATTACAGCAAGCTTTAGGTTTTGTAGAAATTTTCTTAAATACTAAATTTGAAGGTGGTCGCCATCAAACCAGAGTTGAAAAAATACCAACAAAATGTTGTTAAACTATCTATTCTTCATTATTAACTAAATGAGTCATAATCATTCTCACAGTCATCCAACAATAACAGGTAAAAATTTATTATTATCAATAATTTTAAATATTATTATTACTGTAGCTCAACTTATTGGAGGTTTTATTTCAGGAAGTTTAGCATTAATATCTGATGCAGTTCATAATTTTTCGGATGTAATTTCATTAATTATTAGTTATTTAGCTAATATTCTTAGCAATAGAAAGAAGCAAACATTACAATATACTTTTGGGTATAAAAGAGCTGAAATTATTGCAGCTTTTATAAATGCTTCAACATTAATTGTGGTTGCAATTATTTTAGGAATTGAAGCGGTAAAGCGTTTTAATACTCCAAAAGAAATTAATAGCGATTTAGTAATTTGGTTAGCAATATTAGGAATTGCAGTCAATGGTTTTAGTGTTTTGCTTCTAAAAAAAGATGCAAAAAATAACCTAAATATGAAATCAGCATATCTTCATTTGTTAACTGATATGTTAACATCTGTAGCTGTTTTAATAGGCGGATTATTAATGAAATATTATCAAATATATTTAGTTGATGCACTTTTAACATTAATGATTTCAATTTATTTAATATATATGAGTTGGGATATTTTAGTTACTTCATTAAAAATTTTAATGCTTTTTGCTCCTGAACATATTAAAATTGAGGAAGTTGTAAATGAAGTTTTAAAAGTAAATGAAATAAAAAATATTCATCATGTGCATATTTGGCAATTAAATGATCACGATTGTCATTTTGAAGCACATATAGAATTTAAAGAAAATATAAAATTATCTGATTTTGATTTGGTTTGTGAACAAGTTGAAGAAATTTTAAATACTAAATTTCAAATTCACCATTGTAATTTACAGCCAGAGTTTAAAAGAGATGATGTAAAAGAACTAATAATTCAAGATTAACAATGCTACAAGTTTTTATTAAACCGTTTACAGAATTAACTACCAATGAATTGTATGAAATTTTACAGTTACGTTCTGAAGTTTTTGTTGTTGAACAAGATTGCGTATATCAAGATGTTGATTTTAAAGACCAAAAAGCATTGCATGTTATCGGGACTAAAAACGATAAAATTATTGCTTATACACGTATTTTTAAACCAGGTGATTATTTTACACAAGCAAGTATTGGTAGAGTAGTAGTTGCAAAAAATGAACGTAAATTTGGTTACGGACATATTATTTTTGATTATTCTATTGAAGCTATTCTAGAATTTTTTAAAGAAACAGTCATAAAAATTTCTGCGCAAAAATATTTAAAAAACTTTTATGAATCTCATCATTTTAAACAAGTTGGTGAAGAATATTTGGAAGACAATATTCCACATATTGCCATGATTAAAGATTAATTAATGTCTACCATCATTGTTTATTATCTTTAATCTAATTTCTGCTGAATCTTCAGATAATAAGAATTTTTTAGTGCATTCAGGTAATGAACTTAAAACGTCATTTAATTTATCTTGTTTAATAGCTTCTCTTATTTTTGAGGCACTTATATAATCCTTTTCACAAAAATCTTTATTAGCTGAAATTCTTTCACATTCAATGACTTCAATATTGTGTTTGGGTAAAATTTCATGCATTGCTGTATTATAGGCAGCTGTGGTTTCACAATAAGACTCACAACCAATATATCTTTTTTTAATATTCAAGACTGGCGCAATATATTCAACAAATATTTTCACATCTATTTCTGCTTGTTTTTCTGAAATAAGATTCCATGATTCATTCTTTAAAAAATAGTTTGGAAAAATAGCTCCAGAAACTATATAAGGCCCAGTAGCTAACATTTTAACATTTTTAAGGTGTGAGATACCCTCTTCTATTAATTTCCAACGTATTTCAAATGGAAATGCAGATAAATTTTCACTTACAACAAAAAGATAAACAAGTTCATTTTCTTCTGAAGCTTTCTCAATTAAATAGCGGTGCCCAACTGTGAAAGGATTGCAATTAACAACAATAGCAGCAATATTATTAGTTGTAGTTTCAATTTTATGTTGTTTTAAATGATGTTGAAAATCTTTAATTGTTTTGTAACCAAATTCTAAAACTGAAAATAAAGGTTCAGCAGTTGCTATTAATGAATAGCCTAATGCTTGAAAAAGCTTTGCTGTTTCAGGTTTAGTATATACAAAACATTGTTTATTATTTTCTAATGCCTTGTCTGCTAAATAAGTAACTATTAATGGGAATGCTGTAGTTTCTCTAAAAGCAGGAGCAACTACTACGTATTTTAATGTATTACCTTTTAAAGATCCGGTTCCAATAATTTCATCATTCAGGTTATAGATAATCATTGTTGTATCTACCTCTTCTTTAATATAATTAAAGCCTAAAGAGGTTAAAAAAGTGTTCAACAATTTTATGTCTAACGGATTTTCTAAATCTAATAATTCTTGTCTAAAATCTGTATCTTCAAAAGTCATAATTTTTCATTTTTTACAAAATGTAATAAAAGAGCCACTGATAATAAATCAGCAGAACCACCGGGTGATATATTTTTTGCTAAGCAATATTCGTTTAATTGAGTATATGCAATGTTGTTATCAATAGCCTCTTTTGCAAGTGTTTGAATGTGTGTTAACGTTTCTAAATTACTTCTATGCAATATATTACTGTCGTTATTTACAGCCATAATATGCAACAATCCTGTTTGTAATATTTGTTGAATTTCATGTTGATTATTATATGAAAAAGAAGTTAAATATTGCTCAAAATATGCTTGAGATTTATGAAATACACTAGGAAATCCTTTCTCAACTTCACCGCGAACACCAGCGCCAATTATTCCGTATTTTACATATACCTTTTCACCATTGGTTATTGCCTTGTTAGTTGTGTTTATTAACTCATTAGCAACCAAATTATTACAAACTTTCATGATTATTGCTCTAAACTCAGTGTCATTATAACCTTCTTTTTCTGACACTAGTTTTGCAATAGAAAATAATGAAACACCAAATAGAAATATAATTCCTTTATGCGTATTAATATTATTAGTTGCTTCAAACATGACTTTTTCAGCTCGTAAACCTATATGCCGAATTTGTGCTAATGCTTCTTCATATTTTCCTGAATAGTTATAACCTAATAAACAAAATTCTTTAAAAAAAGGAGTTAATGAAGCTGAAGAATTTATAAAAGTGAAAAAATTCATATCAGCATGAGAGCCACTATCATGAAAGCTAACTAAACCTGGTTTAGGACTTAATGAAATTTCATACAGAATTGCTTTTGAAGCATAACAAGTTAATTTATTAATGGTTAACTCTTTATTTTTAACATTCAAATAATTTGATATTTCACTGCTTATTTTTTCTCGGATCTCATCATATGTATGTCTTTTATTTCTCATACAAGAAATGGCGGAATATTTACCACAAAAATAACAAGGTTTCTTTTTACCAGAACTAATAGGTAAACCTTGTTCATTAAAAATATCAATATCAATTAGTCTACCTAAAGGGTGTGTTGATTCAAAAGTTTCGGTTAACTCTTTAATTTTAATAATTTCAAGTGAAGAATTTGAAAAAGGAACGATAAAAAAATCACCCGCTTTGTCAGTTAAAATAATTTCTTTATTATTTGGTACTGCTATTCTATTGGCTAATAAAAAGGGTTTTAGTTCACTTAAAATTTCAGTAAAAAAAGTGGAAATAAGTAAATTACTTTTAGGATATCCAGCTATATTTAAAGATAAACTTAAAGTACAAAGATTATTTTCAACAAATTGAGAACGTAAAGATGCCCTATTTTCTCGGGCATCAAGTACATTCTCTAAAATTTCATTTTTTTTATCCATTATTTTTTTACCTGACGAATCACATCAATAATAGTGCCGTCACGATATTCAATAAGACCTACAATTTTATCAGTGTATTCCACTTCCTTCGTTTTACCTACAATGGCTTCAACTTCTTCTTGTAAATCTTGTATTTTACGTACGTTAAGTCCTGCATTTCTTAAATTTTTTTCCAATTCTGGCTTCAAAGGATTTACACATATTCCTCTTTCTGTTACCAGTACATCAATTGTTTCTCCAGGAGTTACTACGGTGTTAATTGATTTTCTTACAATTGGTAAACGACCACGAAATGACGGGCAAACAATAATTGTAAGGTTTGCTCCAGATGCTGTATCGCTATGGCCACCAGAAGCGCCTCTAATAGTCCCATCAGAACCCGTTATAACATTTACATTAAAATCTAAATCAATTTCCAAGGCTCCTAAAACAACAATATCCAATTTATTTGTCATACAGCCGCAATTATATGGGTTTGCGTATAAGGCTGCGGGTATTTCAATATGATTACTATTTTCCATAAGCGAGCTAGAAACTGCTGCATCAAATGATTGCACATCAAAAATTGCACTAAACAATCCTTCATTCAACATATCAACAACATATGAAGTTACGCCTCCCAAAATAAAACTACCTTTTATTTTGGACTTTATCATTTTTTCACGAATAAATTTTGCTACCGCTAATGAGGCTCCACCTGCTCCTACTTGAAATGAAAATCCTGGTATGAATAAGCCAGAATGTTCAATAACATCGGCCGCTAATTTTGCAATTCTTAAATCCATTGGGGATTTGGTAATACGAGTACTTCCAGTAGCAATTTTTGAAGCATCACCAATAGAGTCAACTTTAACTACATAATCAACAAAATTTTGTGTAATTGAAATTGGTATACAAGGATATTCTACCATAGTATCTGTAATTACAATAACTTGTTTAGAGTATCGCATATCAATACTTGCATACCCTAATGAGCCGAATGCCGATTTACCATGTGATCCTGTAGCATTTCCTTCTTCATCGGCTGCAGAAGCTGCAACTATAGCTAAATCTAAATTTATTTTTCCTGTATGTATTGCACGTACTCTACCTCCGTGTGAATGAATGATTGCGGGAATATCTAATACGCCTTCTGAAATTGCTTTTCCAATATCACCACGAATTCCAGACGACCATATTTTAGTAATAGTACCATCTTTCAAGTATTTAAGAATTGGGTTATGAACTTCATTTAGTGAAGAAGAAGCCAACGTAATATTTTTAATACCCATATTGGCCAATATTTCAATAGACCTCACCAAAATATTATCTCCATTGCGAAGATGATGATGAAAAGAAACAGTCATCCCATCTTTAGGTGAAGTTTTAGCTATTGCCTCTTCTAAGGTTTCACATATTTTACTTAGATGTGGCATTTTAGCCTTATTTGGTGGTGGAATAGTTGGTTCATCCATCCAACCTTTTTTAAGTTTTTCCCAAGCACCAATAAACATATCTGTTTTTCCTATTCCTTCAATATATTCTGGAACTTCACGACCTATTACATTTTTCATTAGTTTTTAATTTAAATTGAATTAAAATCAATATTAGCTAATTCTAGAACTTGAGTTGCACGAGTCATTATAGGTGCATCAATCATTTTCCCATCAATTGCAAAAACACCTATTCCTTCTTTTTTATTCTTCTTAAATTCTAATACAATTCTATATGCTTTTCTAATTTCTTCTTCAGTTGGCATATAAACATCATGAATAATATCAATTTGTCTCGGATTAATTACAGCTTTTCCTGAAAAACCAATTTGTTTGGCGTATTCGGTATCTATACGTAAACCATCTTCGTCATTAATATCAACAAAAACAGTATCAATAGCGTCAATTTTATTAGCTTTTGCCGCCATTACAATCATTTTTCTTGCTAAATCTATTCCAGATCCATCTTTGGTACTTTTTATATTCATATCAGCAGTTAAATCTTGTCCACCAATAGTAATAGCATCAACTCTTTTTGAAAATTTTGCAATTTCAAAAACATTTTGTACACCAAGTGCAGTTTCAATCATTGCATGAATAGTCATTTTATCATGTGGTAGATTGTGTTTATCTTCAATAGCTTCAATAATTTGAATGAGGTTTGCTAATTCTTCTACTGTTTCGGTTTTTGGATAACGTATTGCATCAGGCTGAAGCGGTACTATTTCTTCTAAATCTTCTAAACCAAATGGTGTGTCTAAATGATTAATCCGTACACATACTTCTGTATTGTAAAAATTGATGGATTTTAGCACATTTCTCACTAAAATACGAGCAGCATCTTTTTGATTTAGAGCTACGGCATCTTCTAAATCCAATAATATACTATCGGCACCGTATACGCCCCCTTGTTGTAGCATTGCTGGATTATTACCAGGAATATACAGCATTGTTCTTCTATTTTTTCTCACAATAAATATTATTTTATAAATATGTAATTATTATTATAGTGTTCCTTTTTGTAAATCACAGGCTCTCATAATTGCAGTTTCTAGCCGAGCATTAATTGTTGGTTCTAGAGCTCCTTTATCTTTTACAATTAAATGAATATCAGTAATGCTATATTCATCTAATTTATTTGTAATTAATTTTTCAATAGAATCTCCGAATTCTAACATTACAGATGAGTCAATTTCAATATTTCGCCCTGAGTTTTCAACAACAGGTTCAATTAATACAATGATATCACTTGATTCAAATGATCCTGATTGTGCTTTTTTAATAATTTTCATAATTAATATTTAAATTATACTATAAAATAGAATCCTTAAATCATTTTTAATCTATGATTTTGAGGCTAACATAAATACAGTTTTTAACGAACTAATTAGGTTTGTTAAAGTCAATAATTAGTAAAAGACCCTAGTCAAACCATCTATTGATTTTAAACCAATAACGTAACAAAATTAGGGAGTTGTTTTTTGTTTAACAAGCTATTTTTTTAATATTTGAGCGATTTATATTATATGTATTGTGATGAAAGAAACACATCATTTATTACAACAAGTAACGCTTAAAACTATAAAATAATTGGATTCAATGCTTAAAAAGGTATTAAATGAATAGTTGTTTATTCTTGTTTTTATAAATTTCACGAATCTAACAAGTCTAAATATACTGTTAGAAAATGGAAATTCATACATTTGAAATGTTAAAATAAAAATTGAGACAGATTAATTTTGAACTAAATTTATGGCGAATTCTAAAGTTAAAATAAACAGTATTAATAATTTATCAAATAATTATTATAAATTAGATAAAATAAATTTCGATTATCAGCTTAAAAATGGTTCTTGGCAACAGCAAAGTCGCGAAAGTTACGATAGAGGTGATGGAGCAGCAATTTTATTGTATAATTCAACTAAAAAAACAGTGATTTTAACCAAGCAATTTAGAATGCCAAGTTATTTAAATGAAAATGAAGATGGTATGATGATTGAAGTTTGCGCTGGTTTGCTAGATGATGACGATCCTTTAACTTGTATAAAAAAAGAAGCTGAAGAAGAAACAGGATATAAAATAAACAACCCAACAAAACTGTTTGAAATTTATTCAACACCTGGAGCAGTTACTGAAAAAATCCATTATTTTATTGCTGAATATAATGATGAAATGAAGATGAATGAAGGTGGAGGTTTAGAAGAAGAAACGGAAGAGATTGAAGTTTTAGAAATCTTATTTTCTAAAACTCTAGAAATGATTTCAACGGGTGAAATTTGTGATGCCAAAACAATTATTTTGTTACAATACGCTCAAATTAATAAATTAATATCTTAATAAAGAACTAAAAAAATTCAATCCAATATGGAATTAAAAGGTAAAAAAGCAATTATTACAGGTGGAAGCCGAGGACTTGGAAAAGCGACAGCAATTGCATTTGCAAAATCAGGAATTGATGTGGCAATTACCGGTAGAAATGAAGAAAAACTAAAAGAAACAGTTTATGAACTAAAATCATTAGGTGTAAACGCAACATATGAGGTTTTTGATGTTGGAAACTATGATGAAGTTAAAGTTGGAATCAAAAATATAATTTCAGCTTTAGGAACAGTTGATATTTTAGTAAACAATGCAGGAATTGCTGCTTTTGGTACTTTAAATGAAATGGATGCAACACTTTGGGAAGAAATTATTAAAACCAATGTTTTAGGAATGTATTACGTTACAAAAGAAGTGCTTCCGTACTTAATTGAAAAAAATGAAGGTGATATTATCAATATTTCTTCAACAGCAGGTTTAAGTGGAAACGCTTCTACTTCAGCATATTCTGCTTCAAAATTTGCGGTTATTGGGATGTCACAATCTTTAATGAAAGAAGTACGTAAAAATAATATTAGGGTAAATACATTAACACCAAGTACCATTGCAACTGATATGGCCTTGGATTTAGGAATTACGGATGGAAATGTGGAAAAAGTATTACAACCAGAAGATTTTGCTCAGTTAATTGTAGCTGGATTGCAATTACCGAGACGCGCTATGCTTACAAATGCTTCGTTATGGTCTACAAATCCATAAAAAGTGATATAAAAATTATATTTGTTCAACACTTCAAAAACGCAATAATAGTAATTGAAGTGTTGAACAAATAATACTATTAATTAACTTTCAGTAACCTTAATTACTCTTTCAACAGTATCTAATTTTGATAAAGTTAAACGTACAATACTATCTTTTTTAGCAACCAAATCATGTGGAACACTTGCTTCAAGCGAAACCAAATCACCTTTTACCAAATTGTATATAGTTCCATTCACTCCAAAATCAATAGCACCTTCAAAAATCTCAACAGTAATAGGAAATGACGTTTTATGTTCCTTCATAAATTGAGCTTTTTTAAACACAATTCTAATTTCTTTAGTAGTATCAGTTTCAAATAATACAGCAATTGAAGGTTTTAATTCGTTGTATAGTATATTTTCTGATAAGGATGATTTTTTCATTGTAAAACTGTTGATATTATTTATAAACAGTCCAAATATACTCAATACTTTTTTATATTTTAGCCCTAAATTAGTTTAACACATTTTTAAAAACGATTATGGCAGAAGATAAAGAAAAAGTTGCAAAATTAAAAGCATTACAACTTACACTAGATAAATTAGACAAAACTTATGGGAAAGGTGCTGTAATGAAAATGGGCGATGTAGCTATATCTGATATAGAAGCAATTTCATCAGGATCTTTAGGACTAGATATCGCTTTAGGAGTTGGTGGTTATCCACGTGGTAGAGTAATTGAAATATATGGGCCAGAATCATCAGGTAAAACAACATTAACGTTACATGCAATTGCAGAAGCTCAAAAGGCAGGTGGTATTGCAGCTTTTATTGATGCTGAACATGCATTTGACCGTTTTTATGCTGCAAATGTAGGAGTTGATATTGATAATTTAATTATTTCTCAACCAGATTATGGTGAACAAGCATTAGAAATAGCTGATAATTTAATTAGCTCTGGAGCTATTGATATTATAGTTATTGATTCGGTTGCTGCATTAACACCAAAAAGTGAAATTGAAGGTGAAATGGGTGATTCTAAAATGGGATTACACGCACGTTTAATGTCTCAAGCACTTCGTAAATTAACAGGTACAATCCATAAAACAAATTGTACAGTAATTTTTATAAACCAGTTACGTGAAAAAATTGGTGTTATGTTTGGAAACCCTGAAACTACAACAGGTGGTAATGCATTAAAGTTTTATGCATCCGTTCGTTTAGATATTAGAAGAAGAACACAAATTAAAGATGGTGAAAAAGTTATTGGGAATAGCACTAAAGTTAAAGTAGTAAAAAACAAAGTTGCACCACCTTTTACAGTTGCTGAATTTGATATTATGTATGGTTTAGGTATTTCTAAAACAGGTGAGATATTAGATTTAGGGGTTGAATTTGGAATTGTTAAAAAAAGTGGATCTTGGTTTAGTTATGGTGAAACAAAATTAGGTCAGGGACGTGATGCTGTAAAAGCATTAATAAAAGACAATCCAGATTTAGCTGAAGAATTAGAAGGAAAAATTAAAGAAGTTATAAATAGCGCAAAAGAGTAATAATTAATTATATAAATTTTAAAGAGGAAGTAATATAATATGTTGCTTCCTTTTTTAATAATCCTAACTCATTCTTAATAAATAAGTTATTTATATTATTTCAGTAAACATACCGTAAACAATATTTATTCAAATACTTTTCTATACCAAATAATAGTCTACTTTTGGCAATGTGAAATAAAATTTTAATTATAGAATTTAGTAACATCTTTTGAAAAATAATAACCTAAAATTACTAATTGGCAGAACCGATATTGTCGATTTTCCAAAACTAGAGTTGTTTGGTATCAATGTAAAAATTGATACGGGAGCCTATACTTCTAGCTTTCATTGTCATGACATTAAAATTGAAAACAATATTTTAAAATGTCAACTTTTAGATCCCGAACATCATAAATTTCAAGATATTCATTTTGAATTTAGTGAATTTTCACAAAAAAAAGTAAAAAGTTCAAATGGTCAAATTGAAAATCGGTACTTAATAAAAACCGAAATATTTATATTTAATCAAATATATCCAATATCATTAACGCTTTCAGAAAGAGGATCTATGAAATATCCAGTATTGTTGGGTAGAAAATTTCTATCTAAAAAATTCATAGTGGATACTTCAAAAAAAAATATATCTTTTAAAAATTTAAATACAAAATCCGATTAAAATGAAAATTGTTGTTTTATCAAGAAACCCAAATTTATATTCTACTAAAAGACTTGTTGAGGCAGGTAAAGAAAGAAATCATGAAATAATTATTGTAGATCACACAAAATGCGATATTATTATTGAAAGAAAAAAACCGGCAATTCGTTATAAACATGAATTACTAACAGATATTGATGCGGTAATACCAAGAATAGGGGCATCAGTAACTTTTTTTGGAACTGCCGTAGTACGTCAATTTGAAATGATGAAAGTTTTTACAGCTGTTGAATCGCAAGCATTAATGCGTTCAAGAGATAAATTAAGAAGTTTACAAGTGCTTTCAAGAGCAGGTTTAGGTTTACCAAAAACAGTATTTACCAATTATTCAAAAAACGTTGCGGATGTTATTGAAAGTGTAGGAGGAACACCTTTAGTTATAAAATTACTAGAAGGCACACAAGGTTTAGGCGTAGTTTTAGCTGAAAATGATAATGCAGCAACATCTGTTTTAGAAGCGTTTAATGGATTGCAAGCACGTGTAATTGCACAAGAATTTATTAAGGAAGCCAAAGGTGCGGATATTAGAGTATTTATTGTAGATGGAGAAATAGTTGGAGCTATGAAACGACAAGGAAAAGAGGGGGAATTCCGTTCTAATTTGCATCGAGGTGGTACAGCTGAAATTATAAAATTATCAATAGATGAGAAAAATGCAGCTTTAAAAGCCGCTCGTGTAATGGGCTTAGGAATTGCAGGAGTAGATTTATTACAATCGGCTCGTGGACCACTAATTTTAGAAGTAAATTCTTCTCCAGGACTAGAAGGAATAGAAGCTGCAACAGGAGTAGATATTGCCGGTAAAATAATTCATTATTTAGAGAGGCATGTTGATATTGACTAGATCTTTATAGTACTATGAGAATTTTAAATCATAAAATTGAACCTGGACAATCTGTTCAGGTTAAAATGAATTTTGCAAGACTTAATACACGAGATACTATTGAAGTACCTATTATTGTTGAACGCAGCAAAAAAAAAGGACCTTGTTTATTATTAATTGGTGGTGTTCATGGCGATGAAACTAATGGTGTTGAAATTGTTCGTCAAATTGTAGCTAAAGGTTTTAATAAACCAGAAATAGGAACCATTATTTGTATCCCTTTATTAAATGTTTTTGGTTTTATAAATCAAACCCGAGAATTTCCTGATGGCAGAGATTTAAATAGGGTTTTTCCAGGTTCAGATAAAGGATCATTGGCAAGTAGATTTGCGTATCATATTATGAAGGAAGTAATTCCCCATGTAGATTATTGTATTGATTATCATACAGGTGGTGCACAACGTTTTAATTACTCTCAAATAAGAATTGATGAAGATGATGAAGAAACGTTAAACTTAGCTAAAACGTTTAGTGCTCCTTACATTGTTTATAGTAAAAGTCAAGAGCGAACTTTTAGAAAATCCATGGTTAAATTAGGAATAAAAGTGTTGTTATTTGAAGGCGGGAAGTCACTTAATTTAGATAAAACAGTAACTAAAGTAGGAGTTCAAGGAGCTATAAATGTGATACATAATTTAGGGTTAAGAGATTTTTCTCCCCAAATCTTAAAATACCATAATGAGGCCAAACCCATAATTATCAAAAGTTCAAAATGGATTAGAGCGAAGCATTCAGGGATGTACAGATCGGATGTGAGAGCAGGTCAAAAAGTTGAAAAAGGTATAAAATTAGGTAGTATTTCAGATCCTTTTGGAGATTTTGAAAGCAGTTTTAAATGCTTGCAAGAAGGTTATATTTTAAATTCCAACCATTCACCGGTTGTAAATCAAGGTGATGCACTTTTTCATATAGGATTTGAATAAAACAGGTGTTAAAAGTTGAAAACATATCATTCGGATATACTTCAAAAGAAGTAATTAAAAACATTAACTTTAGCGTTAATAAAGGAGATTATGTTGCTGTTGTTGGTGAAAGCGGTTGCGGAAAAAGTACACTCTTAGAAATTATTTATGGCTTACTTCATATTGAAAAAGGTTCGATTTATTGGAATAATGAAAAGTTATTAGGACCAAATTTTAAGTTAATTCCAGGAGAAGATTTTATAAAATACTTACCACAGGATTTTGACTTAATGCCTTACATAACTGTTGAAGAAAATATAGGTAAAAATATTTCAAGTTTAAACCCAAATAAGCAACAACGAATTAAAGAATTATTGGAAGTTGTTGATATGTCAGACTTTTTAAAAACAAAAGTTAAAAACTTAAGCGGAGGTCAAAAGCAACGTGTAGCCATTGCGAAAGTAATTGCAAAAGAACCTGAAATATTGTTGTTAGATGAACCTTTTAGTCATATAGATAATTTTAGGAAAAATAAATTAAGAAGAAGCCTTTTTCAGTATTTAAAATCTAAAAATATTATGTGTATTGTAGCAACACATGATACCACTGATGCACTTTCTTTTGCTGATGAAATTTTAGTAATTAGAGATGGAGAATTAATTGCTAATAACACACCAGAAGCATTATATAAAAACCCTAAAAGTGCTTATGTAGCTTCATTTTTTGACGAAATAAATGAAATACCTTTATGTGAAATTGATTCAAAAAACACTTCAAAAGAAACAGTTTTATTATACCCAAATCAATTAAAATTAATTAAACATTCAGATTTAAAAGCTAAAGTTATAAACTCTTATTTTAAAGGAAGTTATTATTTAATTGAAGCTGAATTAAATGGGAAAATTATTTATTTTGAACATACTTCACCACTAAAAAAAGGTAATGAAGTATGTATTGAAGTTTTTTAAACTCCTGTACTTCCAAATCCACCTGCTCCACGCTCAGTTTCACTCAAAACTTCAACAATATCCCAGTTTGCACGTTCATGTTTTGCAATTACTAATTGTGCAATACGCTCACCATCATTTATCACAAAATTTTGGTTAGATAGATTCACTAAAATCACACCTATTTCACCTCTGTAATCTGCATCTATAGTTCCTGGTGAATTTAGTACTGTAATTCCATTTTTTGCTGCAAGGCCACTACGCGGACGTACTTGCGCTTCTGTGCCCACTGGCAAAGCAATAAATAAGCCCGTTTTAACAATGGCACGCTCTAAAGGTTTAAGTGTAATTGCTTCTAAAATATTAGCGCGTAAATCCATTCCAGCTGAGGCAATGGTTTCGTAATTTGGTAATTCGTGTTTTGATTTGTTGATGATTTGTACTTTCATTTCGTATTCGTTTTTTTTTGAATTTATTAACTTTTTAGGAGTTAGTTTCAATATAATTTTTAAGTTTTTCTTTTATAAAATAATTCCACCCAGCTCTGCAACTTTCAGGTTTGAATTCTGGAATATGTGATGGGAAATTTTCAGTTACTATAGCTGTAACTCTTAGTAGTGTACCGTTTTTTTGTTCAAACAATTCAAAATACACTAAAGAGTCACCTGGATACTCTTTATATTTCCAATTTGTGACAATTTTTTTCAAAGGTTCAACCTCAGTTACGGTCCATAAATGTTTAAAATTTCGTTCTTCCGAAGTAACATTAAATTCCGTTTTAAAACCAACAACAGGTTTAAAATCAGGAATATTATTAAAGTACCAACATTTCATTTCATGAATATTGGTAATTGCCTCCCAAATAATAGTTACAGAAGCTTCAAATGATTGCTCAACAATAATTGGTGTTTCTTCTATTGCCATATTTATTTTATATGGTATAACCAAGTAACAACTTCTAAAAATTCACTTTTCCAAAAAGCTTCATTATGATTTCCTTCAGGAGCTATTTTTGATTTTAAGTTCTTCTGTATAAAACCAGTTTCAAGTAATAATTTTTCAGTATTTTCAGTTCCTAAAACCATTTCTTCACCTTCTTTTTCACCTACCAATAAAAATAATTTTACCTTTTTAGTATTTCCATAGGCTCTAGTAAATCCTTCTACTTTATCTGAAAACCAAAACGAAGTTGACAATGCGCCAATTTTTCCAAAAGTTTTAGGATATTTAAGTCCGCCATAATAAGAAATTAAACCACCCAATGAGCTTCCAATTAAACCTGTATGTTTTTGCTGCGGTTTTGTTCTATAAGTTGCATCAATATATGGTTTTAAAGTATTTACAAGAAAATCAATATAGATTTCACCTTTTCCACCGCCATATTTTTCATGTGACCAAGATGTGTATTCATTAATTCGCTCTTCACCACCATTTTCAATGCCTACAACTATAAAACCTTTTCCTGTTTTATTGAAGAGTTCATTTAAAGTTTCATCTACTTCCCATTCTCCAATATAGGATGTTGCATTGTCAAATAAATTTTGACCATCGTGCATATAAATCACTGGATACTTTTTTGAATTTTCAGTATAATTAGGCGGTAAATAAACCCAAATTTTATGACTGATAGTATTCAATTCAGGAATTAAAAATTCTTTTTCGATAATTGAAACATTTTTGGAAGCTGTTGTAGAATTATTTTCTTGTGAAATACCTACAAAAATATAAGCTAGAAAGAAAAAGAAAGTAAAAAGAAACTTCATATTTTTTGTTTATTTAGCCAAGAAATAGCAGCACTTTTAGTGGCAAATATTTCGAATTTATACTTATTAGTTTTAGCAAGTTCTTTATATAAAACTGTTAAAACGGTGTTTTGAGGATTGTCAACAATAATAGCGTCAATAATACCAACATAATTTTCTAAAGATTTATAATTTTCTTCCATTATTATATTTAAATCATCAATAGAAAAATTAAATATAGCATTTCTGGCATCAGAAATTATTTTTAAAACTCTGGGGTATTGTTTATTATTTTTTGTTGATACAATATAATTCACAACTTCAGTTAAATTAACATTTCCAGAATATTTTGCTTCTAAGATATTAGTTTTTGTATTATATTTTTCTTCAACCATAATTTCTTATTTTTTTAATAATGCAAAAACTTCTTTTTTTTCATTATTAAAAATTAAAAAGCCAAATAAAATTACCAAAGCAAAAGATACCCAATAATTTTCTCTAAAATAGGTAAATGAAACAAATGAAATAACCATTGAAACGATCAAATAACTTCCAGATTTTTTTAAATTATAAGGAACGGGATAGTATTTATTTCCTATAAAATAAGAGAGAACCATCATAGTGCCATAAGCAAATAAAGTTGCCCAAGCTGAGGCTATAAACCCAATTATAGGAATTAAAGTAATGTTCATAACAATAGTAATTATAGCTCCAATAATTGAAAACAACATTCCATAAGGTGTTTTATCGGTTAGTTTGTACCAAATAGCTAAATTGTGATAAATACCTAAAAATAAATTAGCCAATAACACAATTGGAACAATGGCAATAGCTTCCCAATAATCTGTATTTTTTATAAAAATCTCTTTAATAAGATCAAGAAAAACTACAATTCCCACAAAAACCAATGAGCCAACAATTATAAAATAGTTTAAAATTCGAGCATAAGTTTCTTTCGCATCTTTATGATTTGAGTGACTAAAAAAGAAAGGTTCAGCTCCCAAACGAAACGCCATAATGTATAAATTCATAAAAATTGCCAACTTATAGCAAGCAGCATAAATTCCCATGGTGTTTTTGTCAATAAGTTGTCCAATTAAAATTTTATCTAAATTTTCATTAATAACATAGGCAATTCCAGCAACGGCAATTGGCCAGGAGTATGACAACATTTTTTTAAATAATAAGGCATTAAAACTCCACTTAAATTTTAATAAATAAGGGAGTAATAAAATAAGTGAGATAGCACTTCCAATTATATTGGCAATAAATATAAAATTAACAATAAATGTACTTTCAAAAATAGTATTTAAGAAATTTGGTATAGGTGTTTCACTGTCTTTAAATTCTGGAATATATTTTAAAAACACTAGGTTAATAACTACAATTACACCAACATTAATTAATTTAATAACTGCATATCTTATAGGTCGGTTTGAAGCACGTAAATAAGCAAAAGGTATTACAGCTAAAGTATCAATTGCAAGTATTCCTATTAATAATTTTAGTTGAAGTGGGTTTTCGCCAAAATCAAAAATAGTGGTAAAAAAATCAGAAAAAGTAAATCCTAGAATTACAAAAAGTATTGCTGAAGCAAATACACTTATAAAAGAAGTTGAAATTAAAGCATCTTTTTTTTCTTCAGCTTTATAAAACCGAAAAAAAGCAGTTTCCATTCCGAAGGTTAAGAGTACGGAAAATAAGGCAGCCCAAATATAAAAATTGGTGTTTTCGGCATAATTATCTGTTGGCAAAGCATCTGTATGCACACGAACTAAGAGAAAGTTTATTACCCGAGGTAAAACGGCTGCAATTCCGTAAATTATGGTGTCTTTAAAAAATCGTTTAAGTGTGCTCAATTTGAATTTATGGTAAATAATTTAAAAATTTAAAAGTACAAAAGATTTTCTGTTTTTTCATTAAAACAACTATTGAGAATAATGTATACTTTGCTTCAATAATTGATAAAGCTTTTTAGTTTTGGTCTTAGTTTTAGTTTGTTTACTTTTGAAATCTAAATTCGTAATATAATGAGTGAATTTCCTAAGATTGCTGTTTTTGGAAGCGGAAGCTGGGCAACAGCCATTGTAAAAATGTTGTGTGAAAACTTAGAACAAGTTGGATGGTATGTTAGAAATCAAAGTTCAGTAGATTACATTAAAGAAAATGAACACAATCCAAATTACTTAAGTTCAGCAGAATTTGATGTAAATAAATTGTATTTATCAAGTGATATTAATGAATTGGTACGTTATGCTGATATCTTAATTTTTGCCATTCCTTCAGCATTTGTAAAAGCTGAAATAGACAAAATAACCGAAGATTTTTCTAAAAAAATTGTGTTTTCAGCTATTAAAGGTATTGTTCCAGAAACTGGATTAATTGTTGGTGAACACTTTAATAAAATGCATCAAATCCCTTTTGAAAACATAGGTGTTATTGCAGGACCTTGCCATGCAGAAGAAGTTGCAATGGAGCGTTTATCTTATTTAACAATTGCCTGTACTGATGCAAAAAAAGCAAGATTGATAAGCAAATGTATTTCTAGTAATTACATAAAAACAAAAATATCAGACGATATTATTGGTACGGAATACGCCGCAATGTTAAAAAACATTTATGCAATTGCTGCCGGTATGGCACATGGATTGGGATATGGAGATAATTTTCAGTCGGTGTTAATGTCAAATTCTATTCGTGAAATGAAGCGCTTTATAAAAAAAGTTCATAAAATGAAGCGAAATATTAATAATTCAGCCTATTTAGGTGACTTATTAGTAACAGGATATTCAGTTTTTAGTAGAAATAGAATGTTTGGTAATATGATTGGTAAAGGTTACACTGTTAAAAGTGCAATGATGGAAATGAGTATGGTTGCAGAAGGTTATTATGCCTCAAAAAGTGCTTATTTACTAAATGAAAAAAACAAGGCTAAAACACCAATTATTGATGCTGTTTATGCGGTATTATATGAAAACAAAAATCCGAAACAAATTTTTAAAAATCTAACAGAACTATTAGATTAACAATAGTTTACGTTTTTTAAAGACTAAAAATAATTTTCAAAAAAATAGATATTAAAGTTTGAAATAAAACTATCTTTGTATTATAATATATTAATTATTAGTAATGAAAAAAGGTACAGTAAAATTTTTTAACGAATCTAAAGGTTTTGGATTTGTAACAGAAGATGGTTCAGGAACAGATTATTTCATGCACATTTCAGGCTTAATTGATGAAGTGAGAGAAGGTGATGTAGTTGAATTTGAACTAAAAGAAGGTAAAAAAGGGTTAAACGCAGTAAACGTTAAAGTAATTTAATAAACGACATTAACTTTTTTAAAAAATTAAAACCAGTCAATTTTTGACTGGTTTTTTTTATGAAACATATCCAAATTTCACAACCGTTTATTAATTGACATATATCATATAAACACTTTATTGAGTTTCGTAAATTTGAAAGTGTTTTAAATAGATTTTTAAAAGGAAACTTAAAATTAAATAACGACTATGAAAATTGGAATAGTTTACGCAACAGTTGATGGGCAAACATTAAAAATTTGTACTAAAATTAAAGAAGAATTATTACAATTAAACAACCAAGTTGAACTTTATTCAATTGATGATTTTAAAGATGAAATAACTAATTTCGATAAATTTATTATTGGATCAAGTATTAGATATGGGGTGCATCATAAAAAAATTATTGAATTTATAAACACTAACAAATCAAAACTTGACACTACAAAAACAGCATTTTTTTCAGTTAATTTAGTAGCGAGAAAACCAGAAAAAAACACACCAACTACAAATCCATATGTGGTTAAATTTTTTAAAACTATTAATTGGAAACCTACATTAGTAGAAGTTTTTGCAGGTAAATTAGACTATAAAAAATATCCTTATTTTGATAGAATTATGATTCAATTTATTATGTGGATGACTAAAGGACCTACAGATAAAACAGTTGAGATAGAATATACCAATTGGAATAAAGTGTTGGAATTCAGTAAAACGCTTCATAATTTATAGTTTTTTATAATAATCTTTAAATCAGTAAAGTAAGTTTCGTATATTTAGAGTATTAATTATTAAGACAATTTAAGCTCCTTATATAAATAGTTTTAACGCGCATAAAAGAGCTTATAAATTAAATAATAAATAATTGCTCTTTGTTATGAAAACAAAATCTACCTACCAAGAATTAGAAAAAGAATTAGAAATTTTAAAATCAAAAAAATCTATTCTTGTTAAAAAATCAAAAACTTTACGTATTGAAAGTGAAAATAAGTTTAAAAATATTATTGAAAATGCAGGAGATGCTATGTATATGGCAAATTTTGAAGGTCAAATTTTAGAAGTAAACAAATTAGCTTGTACAACGCTTGGTTATAGTGAAAAGGAATTATTATGTTTAAATGTTACAGAATTAGATGCTGAAATTATAGATTTAAAAACAGTAAAAAAGTTTTGGGATACCTTAGAAGCTGGAAAACCATATTCTATAGAAACAAAACACAAACGTAAAGATGGCTCTACTTTTCCTGTTGAAATTAGAATTAGTGTTGCTTCAATAAATAATAAAAAAGTAACACTTGGTTTTGCTCGTGATATCACAGAGCGTAAAGTAGCAGAAAAACAATTAAAAGAAAGCGAACGCTTATTAAAAGAAGCACAAATATTAGCAAAGATTGGGTATTGGGAATTAAACTTGTTAGATAACAAGTTAACTTGGTCTGATGAAGTTTTTAGAATATTCAATTTAAAACCACAAGAATTTAAACCTACATATGCTACCTTTTTAGAAAAAATTCACCCAAAAGATAAAGAAATTTTTAACAATACATACTTAGATTCATTATCAAGTAAAATACCTTTTGAAATAACACTTAGATTATTATTAAATTCAAATGAAATTAAATATGTTTTAAAAAAAGGGTACACAGAATTTAATGAAGAAGGAAAACCACTACGTTCATTAGGAACTATTCAAGACATTACTGAAAGAAAACAAGCTGAAATTAAACTTGCCAAAAGCAGAGATGAACTGAAAGCAAGTGAACAAAAATTTAGGCAGCTTTATGAAAAATCTGGGGATGCTATTATGATTGGTAAAAACGGTAAATTTATTGATGTGAATGATGCGGCCGTTAAAATGTTTGGCTACGCATCTAAAAAAGAATTTTTAGCAGTTCATCCTAAAAAATTATCACCAAAGTTACAACCTATTGGTGCTGAATCATTTGAAAATTCTAAAGTAATGTTGTCTACCGCTCAAGAAAAAGGTACACATCGATTTGAATGGCTTTTTTTTAAAAAAAACGGAAAAACATTTCCTGCTGAAATTTTGCTAACATCAATTTCAAATAAATCAAATAACAAAATTATTCATGGTGTTTTAAGAGATATCACAGACCGTAAATTAATAGAATCTGAATTGATAGAAGCGAAACATAAAGCTGAAGAAAACGACCGTTTAAAAACGGAATTTATTAGCAATATGTCTCATGAAATTAGAACCCCAATGAATGGTATTATGGGTTTTTCTGAACTGTTAGCAGATCCAGATTTAATTGATGAGAAAAGAAAGTATTTTGTTCAAATAATTAAAAATAGCGGCAAACAATTACTACAAATAATTGACGATATTATAGAAATTTCAAAATTAGGAACAAAGCAAGTAAAAGTTTACGAAGAACCAGTTAATTTAAACGACTTATTGTTAGAATTATTTTCAATTTTCGATTCAAAAGCAAAAGAAAATAACACACCATTATACCTTGAAAAAGGACTTTCAGATACCCAAAGTATTATACTAACAGATAGATCTAAACTAAATAAAATAGTAAGTAATTTATTAGAAAATGCCTTAAAATTCACAAATATTGGATCCATAGAATTTGGTTATCATTTAAAAAAGAATAAGGAGTCTTCAATAGTAGAAATTTATGTAAAAGATACTGGAATTGGTATTAAACATGAAGATCAAAAATTAATTTTTGAACGCTTTGCAAGAGCCGAAAAAGAAGTTTCAAAAAAAGTAAAAGGATTAGGTCTTGGATTGTCTATTGCCAAAGAAAATAGCCTGTTGTTAGATGGTGAAATTTCGGTTGAATCAATAGTAGGAAAAGGAACTACTTTTTTTGTAACAATTCCTTACAAACCAGTTTTTGATGAAATTGAAATTACAAATGATACGCTTCAAAAAAAACCAACCATTTTAATTGTTGAAGATGAAGAAATAAATTACTTATATTTAGATACTTTATTAAAAGATGTGTTAAAAATTAATTGTACTATTTTACATGCAAAAAACGGTAAAGAAGCTATAGATATTTGTAAAACAAAAACAACCATAGATATGATACTTATGGATTTAAAAATGCCTGTAATGAACGGATATGATGCTACAAAAGAGATAAAAAAATTATACCCAAGCATTCCTATTATTGCTCAAACAGCCTATTCAACAAAAGAAGAGCAAAAAAAAGCAATAATGGCGGGTTGTGATAATTTTATTTCAAAACCAATAACCAAAGATTCTTTATTTAATATGATAAATAAGTTTGTTCCTAAACTATGAAAAGTCAACAAAAGCGTATAGAAGAAACGTTAAAATTCATTAGTAATGAAGGATATCAAATATCAGCAAATGAGTTTCTTCAAAAAATAGCTCAGTTTTTAACTCATTTGTTAGAAATTGAATATATATTAATTGATAAATATTTACTAAAAACACCCACAATTACTGAAACAGTTGTTGTTTGTAATAAACAAAATATACTCTCAAATTTTTCTTATAAATTAGCCAATACACCTTGTGAAAATGTGATTAATAAAGATATTTGTATATATCCAAATAACATACAATCACTCTTTCCAAAAGATGAATTATTAGTGCAAATGAATATTGAAAGTTATATAGGAATACCTTTGTGGTCTTCAAAAGGTGAGCCTATAGGTTTAATAGCATTGTTAGACAGCAAACCAATAACAGAAACAGAAAATATTAAAATTATACTACAAATTTGTGCAATAAAAGTTGAGAAAGTATTAGAAAAAATAATTTTTGAAAATACGTTAGAGTTAGAAATAAAAAAATTAGAAGCTGAAAAAACACAAAGAATTGAAACTGAAGAACGCTATAGAATTTTATCAGAAGCTTCTTTTAATGCAATTTTTATTTCTGAAAATGGAGTTTGTACTGGGCAAAACGAAGTAGCTCAAAAAATGTTTGGATACACAAACGAAGATGCTATTGGCAGAATGGGTACAGAATGGATTGTTCCCGAGCATAGAGATATTGTCATAAAAAATATGCAATCTGATTCTGAAAAATCATATAACGTTAATGCTTTAAGAAAAGATAAAACTATTTTTCCAGTAGAAATACAAGCGAGAACAATGTTTTATAAGGATAAAAAAGTACGTTTTACAGAGTTGAGAGATATCTCTTCCCATATAAAATCTGAAAGTTTACTTAAAGAAAGTGAAGAAAAATTCAAAAAAATAGCAAATCTTACTTTTGAAGGAATTATAATTCATAATAATGGAATTGCGATAGATATAAACCATTCATTTGAAAAAATGTTTGGATACAATCATGAGGAATTAATAGGGAAGGATTTTGTAAATATACTGTACCCTAAAAAATATCATAAAATAATTAAAGAAAACAGAGATAAAAAGAATTTATTACCAATTGAGCTTGAAGGAATTAGAAAAGATGGTACTGTTTTTCCAATAGAAGTTAAAGGACGATATTTTTCATCAGAAGAAAATAAAGTATTTAGAGTTGCATCTGTAAGAGATTTAACCGAGAAAAATAAAACCCAAGAACAAACTAAAAAATTATCAACAGCAATTGAACAAAGTGCCAATACCATTATTATTACAGACATTCATGGAACTATAGAATATGTAAACCCGAAATTTACTGAAATTACAGGATTTACAGCTGAGGAAGCAATTGGGAATAATCCAAAAATTTTAAAATCTGGAAATCATTCAAAAGAATATTATGCTAAAATGTGGAAAACCATAGTAGCGGGTAAAACTTGGCATGGTGAATTTCAAAATAAAGCTAAGAATGGTATTTTATTTTGGGAACAAGTAAACATAACTTCAATAAAAAATAACTTAGGAGAAATTACAAATTATTTAGCAGTAAAAGAAGATATTACGAAACGTAAACATGCTGAAGAAAAATTAATAGAAGCAACACAGAAAATTAAAAAAAGTGAGCAAAAATTTCGTGAGCTATTTGAAAAATCTGGAGATGCCATATTAATTATTAAAAATGGGATTTTTATTGAATGCAATGAGGCAACTGTAAAAATGCTTGGATACAATGCTAAAGAAGAATTTTTAAATTTACATCCATCACAATTATCACCAAAACTACAACCAGATGGATTAAATTCTATGGATAAAGCTGATGAAATAATGAAAACAGTCTTAAAAATAGGATCACGTAGATTTGAATGGCTTCATACCAAAAAAGATGGAAGTAATTTTTATGTAGAAGTACTATTAACAGTTATTTCAAGTGAACCGGGTAATAAAGTTATTCATTGTGTTTGGAGAGATATAACAGAACGAAAAAAATCAGAAAAGGGACTCATTAGTGCTTTTGAAACAATTAAAGAAAATGAAGAGTCGCTAAATAGAATTCTAGAAACTGCTAATGAAGGATTTTGGGTTATTAATAGAGAAGGTTTAACAACTAAGGTTAATCCTGAAATGTGCAAAATTTTAGAGTGTACCGAAAACGAAATGATTGGAAAATCTATTTTTGAATTTGTTGATGATGAAAATAAGAAAGTTTTTACGGAACAATTAAAAAACAGATTTCAAGGTATTGCTTCAGCATATGAAATTGAATTAAAAACTAGTAGCGGTAAAAGAACACCTTGTTTGTTTAAAACATCACCTGTATACAATAAAAATGAAAAAATAATTGGTTCTTTTGCATTGGTAACAGACATTTCAATATTAAAAAACGCATATGAAATGTCTGAAAATCAAAATCAAGAATTAAAAAATTTAAGTTTAGAATTATCAGAAAAAAACACGCTACTTTTAGAAGGTAACAGCCGTTTTAAAAGTTTATTTGAAGAAAGTCCAGTTTCAATTTGGGAACAAGATTTTTCAGAAGTAATACAACTTATAAATTCAAAAGGAATAGCAACAAAAGATGTTAAAAAATATTTAAATGAAAATTTAGATTTTGCTAATGAATGTATTTCAAAAATAAAAATCATCAATGTAAATCATAAAACATTAGAATTATTGGGAGTTAAAAATAAAGAAGAATTGATAACTCACATACGAAATAGTAATAACAATAAAGCTATAAATATAGTTGTAAATGAAATTACATCAATTGTATTAGGCAATAAAGAATTTAAAAGCGAAACAGAATTTTTACATACAAATGGAGCCATTATTACAGCCATGATAAAATCTAATGTAGTAAATAATAATGGAAAAGTGATAGCTTCTGTTATTGATATTTCAGCATTAAATGAAGCGAAAGAAAAAGCGGAAGAAAGTGATCGTTTAAAAACCGAATTTTTAAACAATATGTCACATGAAATTAGAACACCTATGAATGGTATTTTAGGATTTTCAGAAATGTTAAATGATCCAGATATAGATAGTCAAAAGCGAAATAATTTTGTAAAGATTATTCAAAATAGTGGAAAACAATTAATGCATATTATTGATGATATTTTAGAAATTTCTAGCCTAGGTACAAAACAAGTAAAAGTTGAAGAAGAAGAAGTTTGTATAAACGATGTGATGTTAGAATTATTTTCAATTTTTGACATAAAAGCAAAGGAAAATAAAACGCCACTCTATCTTAAAAAAGCACTTTCAGATAAAGAAAGCACCATAATTTCTGATAGATCGAAATTAAATAAAATACTAAGCAACTTATTAGAAAATGCTTTAAAATTCACTAATAATGGGTTTATTGAATTTGGATACCATCTAAAAAATAGCAACACTCAGCTAGAAATATATGTAAAAGATACTGGAATAGGAATTAAACCAGAGAAGCAAGAATTAATTTTTGAGCGTTTTGCACAAGCTGAAAAAGAACTTACAAAAAAAGTTGGAGGTTTAGGATTAGGTTTATCTATTGCAAAAGAAAATACAGAGTTATTAGGAGGGGAAATTTCAGTGAAATCTGAAATGATGGAAGGAGCAACATTTTTTGTGAATTTACCTTTTAATCCCATTTATCCCCTTATTGAAACTGAAGAAAAAAATAATAAATACACTATTTTAATTGCTGAAGATGAGGAGGTGAATTACATTTATCTTGAAACAATATTAAAAGATATTATGAAATTAAATTGTGATATTTTACATGCTAAAAATGGGCGAGAAGCTATTGATATTTGCCAAAACAATTCAACTATTAATATTGTTTTAATGGATTTAAAAATGCCTGTTTTAAATGGTTTTCTAGCTGTAAAAAAAATACGAGAATTTAGGCCTAACCTACCTATTATTGCACAAACAGCTTATTCAACTATTGAAGATAGAGAAGAAGCAATTAATATTGGCTGTAACGATTTTATTTCAAAACCAATTGGAAAAGACGTTTTAATGAATGTAATTAATAACTATTTAAAAGATATCACAATAAATTTAGATTAAATGTATCACATCCAATTTAACGTTGTATAAAAACTTTTATTTTTAAAATTTGAATCTAAAAAAATTAAAATATATGAGAATTTTATACTTCATTTTAATACTTACTTTTTTAAATGTAAAAGCTCAAGAAAGGGTTTTAATAAGCGAAACAGATAGTATAAATATATACGAAACATATTTATCAACTAATACTACTAATAATATTTTTCCTACGAAGTATAAAAATGGACTTTTGTATTTGTCATCCCATAAATCTACTAATTCTCAACTTTTTTATTCAGATTTAAATTCAAAATCAAAAAAAATTAAAATTGATAAGAGATTTCAATCAGGTTCTGTAAATGTGTTTAAAAATGAGATATACGTGACAGCAACTTCTAAAAATATGGACTCGTTTGGTTTTTTTAATTTGGCTATTTATCAAGGAGTAATTGAGGATTTAAAAGTTTCAAACTTTAGCATATTACCAATATGTAAAAATGAATTTTCATATGCAGATCCGGTAATTTCTAATGATGGTAATTTAATGGTAATTGTAACGAATGAAAAAGGAAGATATCATTTATTAGAACTTAATAGAACTGTAAACAATGAATGGGAAAGAGGAAGTGTTATTTATATTGCTCATCCAAATTTCAAGATTATAAATCCAACAATTTATGATGAAAATACCATCTATTTTTCATCAAATATATACAATGGAGAATTGACAAGTGTTGTGTATGAAAATATTGATGGAAATTTAAAAATGGTTGAAAAAAAGAGAGAAACAGGCGTGTTTAACATCTATAAAATTGAAAGAAATAATGGCACTTGGGGAATACCCATAAAAGCAACTATGTTTAATTCTGAATTTGATGAACTTGGTGTTTTATTTACTACAAAATCAAGCGGTTATCTAACTACTTACAGGTTTAATAATAACGATAATATTTACTTTTTTGAATTAAAATTAAAAAAGTAAACAAACCGGAGTAGGCGTATTTTTACTGTATAAAAAAGTAAGATTTCCTGTATTTAAATCAACTTTATAAACGCTAATGTTTTTACTTTTTTGATTTGCAACCAATAAAAATTTTCCGTTAGGAGCAATGGTGAAATTACGAGGCCAATCACCATTTACTGATATTGTTTGCGTTTTTTGAATAGTTCCATTTATTGGATCTCTTTTAAAAACCACTATGCTATTTTCACCTCTGTTTGAACCGTATAAATAGTTTTCATTCGAAGATAAATGAATATCAGCACAAAAACTTTCACCTTCAAAACCATCATTTAAAGTACTAATATTTTGAATTTGAGTATATTTTTCTATTCCTTTTTTTAAGACAGTAATGGTTGAATTAAGTTCATTAATTACATATATAAAATCACCTTTTTTAGAAATTTCAAAATGACGTGGACCAGATTTTTCACCGATTAAATATTTTTCATTTAAAAGATATTCATTCCCGCTTTTAACATAGTGCGCTAAAAAATCGAGCCCTAAATCAGCAACAAACAATTCATTATTTAAAAATTTTGTTGAATGAGTGTGTGATTTCTGATTAGGCGTGTTATGATCTATAATTTGACTTGCAGGTTTAATTTCTCCATTTTTTTCAATTTTATGAATAGAAATAGTTCCGCCAGTATAATTTGAAATAGCAACGTTTTCATCATTTAATTGAATATGACAAGGATGAGCTCCATTAGAACTTACACTATTTATAAATTGAAGCAACCCATTTTCAGTAATTGAAAAAGCACTTACAAAACCACTATTGGTATTTTCAAAATCAGCTACTTCACTTACAGCATACAAAAATTTTCTATTGGTAGAATAGGATAAAAACGATGGATTTGTAACTTTAGCTGCTAATTTTTGATTGCTAATTTCACCTGTTTCAATATTAAAATCGTAACAATAAATTCCTTCACTTGTTTCATCGGTATACGTACCAACGTAAAGAGGAATGTTTTGAGCGTTTGAGATGAGACTGAAAATCATGAATAAAGATAAAAATGTTGTTTTCATGTGTTAATATTTATTGTTTTTTTATGGTCACATGCTGTTCGCTATTAATCATTTCCTTGGAAGAGAAAAAGGTTAACATGCTCGTTTCATGTGTAAAAAGTTAAAAGGCATATTATTTCACTAAAATACCACGTTTATTTAACAAAGGAATATTGCGTAAAGCACCTTCTTTTATGGTTCCTTTTTCAAACAAATATTTTTTATCGAATAGTTGGTTTCCTTCAAAAAAAGTAACATTAAAAAAGTTAGAAATAGTTACAACTTCACCTTGTAATAATTCAATTTTAGCGAAAGATTTTGCAGGCAATTTTTCAATTTTCTTACGCATTATTGAAGTTTCTAATAGTTTATCTTCATCATATCCTTTAGAAACAATTAAAACCATTTCTATAGCAACTTCTTTATTGTTAATAATATAGGCATTCCAGTCTTCACATAAAAAGTCATCATTATATTCTTTAACAACAGCAATAAATATGTTTGTAACTTCGGGTATTTCTAGATCTTTTTTCATAAAAGGTTAATAAAAAATTCCGCTAATTAGCGGAATTTGTAAACTATATAATTGATTTAAATTGCTCTAAAAAACGAACATCATTTTCATAAAACATTCTAATATCAGGGATTTGATATAATAACATGGCAATGCGTTCAATTCCCATTCCAAAAGCATAACCCGAATAAATTTCAGGGTCAATGTTTGTGTTTTTTAACACATTAGGATCCACCATACCACAACCCATAATTTCTAACCAACCAGTTCCTTTTGTAATTTTATAATCGGTCTCAGTTTCTAATCCCCAATAAATATCAACTTCAGCACTTGGCTCAGTAAAAGGAAAATAAGATGGGCGCAAACGTATTTTAGATTTCCCAAACATTTCTTTCGTAAAATATAATAA
>FLOH01000934.1_pt1 | contig 50493 bp, 47 predicted proteins | sample 756751 | NCBI WGS metagenome assembly FLOH01 (sample SAMEA4026879, study PRJEB14308) | marine metagenome | biome: coastal water; material: water | depth 74 m | reverse complement strand
CAATTCAGTCCTTATAAATAATATGGCAATTAATCACGGAGGCAGTGTCTACATATCGATGATAGGTGATTATGGATATACTGCCGTTCATTATGACAATGTCATATCTCAACTAAATAGTCCGGAAGAAATTTGTATGTCATTTACTCATGATTATTCTGTTGTAGATATTTTCCATTCCCTGATCGATAAAAATTATGATGATATCTATAACGAAATCCCACTTTACGGGCTTGATAGTGGTGATACGTTGACACTGAATTGGGTTAATAATCTGGTAGATGTTGATCCGATGTTTGTCGATCCACAATCTAACGACTTCCATTTGCAGGAAAACAGTCCCTGTATCGATGCAGGGGACCCTTACCTTCCCCTTGATCCCGACCTTACCATATCTGATATTGGCGCATTTTATTTTCATCAAGACTGGGATCCAGTTCCGGGAGATATGAATATTGATGGTGGTGTAAACATTCTGGATGTTGTCTTAATGGTAACAATCATTCTTTGGGAAGAACCCAACAGCTGGGATTTGTGGGCAGGTGACTTCAATGAAAGTGGCAGCATTAATATACAGGATATTATTTTACTACTAAACGTGATTTTGGATCAGTGAATGAATTTAAGTTTCCATCATTACCGGGAATCTCAAATTTTACAATGAGAATCATTTCTAAAATTGGTATTCTGAATAAGAGAATAAATGCACTAATTTTTTTCATTTTATCAATCGCTATCTATATATTTATTATGCCTGGCTGTAATACCACCACCTCGCCCCAGCAGTCAGACTGTGACATTGGGTTTCTCCCCTGCTCTGGCAATATCACCGAATGCTTTGAAGTCAGTTGCTCTGAATTGTCTCATGTCTGTGGTGAATTACTCACCGATTGCTGTCTGGATACCACAAATCACCAATTTTCATGGATTATCGACACCCTCGGAGTCTACGGGAGTTATTTGAATGATGTGGCTGTAGTGAACGAGAATAACATCTGGGCTGTAGGGAATATTAGAATGCCGGATCCCGATTCATCTAATGGTACGGGATATCAGAATTTCAATTCAGTTCATTGGAATGGATCTGAATGGGAATTCATACAAATAATTAATCCAGATCCAATAATGGGAGTTTTATACTTTGATAGTAATGACATATGGATGGTAAATGGTTATCCAATACATTGGGATGGAGTGGAATGGACATTATTTCAATTACAAAATTATGACATTCAAGCCGCGGTAGAACATCTTTGGGGTAGTTCATCCTCTGACATATACTTCGTGGGTTTTAGTGGTGCCGTAGTTCATTACAACGGAGCAAATTTTGAACAACTTGAAAGCGGGACTGATCTAAAATTGAGAAGTATTATCGGTAGCGGTGATCACATCTGGGTAACGGGATACCAGGACTTAATCGGCACCATATTACTTGAATATCGAAATGATGCGTTTGAAACCGTTTATTTTAGATCAGAAAATTTTATGGATTTTCACCCCGACTCCCTGTCAGGTAAAACGATGGCTGTATGGACAAATAACCCTGATAGTGTGAATGTTTTGACCCCGAAGGGTATTTATAGGGTACCCCGAAACAGTCATGGGGAAGGAAGATTTATCCCCAACTATTGGCAGGGATTTCCATGGAGTATCGGTGGGAATTCAGATAATGATATTTTTTCCGGCGGCGATTTTTCATCTATTTATCATTTTAACGGATCAACATTTAGGTACTATCCTGAATTTTTAGGACGAATAAGCATCCAATCAATTACCATGAAAGACGACTTAGTATGTCTTGTTGGTGAAGATTATGAAACTGGAAAAGCAATTAGTATTAGAGGTACCCGATGATGAAATACTATGGATTAGTATAAAAAAGTTTACATTAAGTTAAGCAACATCTTATCCGTAAAATTTGATTCTATCCCATTTATTCTATAATATTGAAAATATATAGAATCGATGTTCAATATTTGAAAAATAATGATCACATTCGTCATTTCCATTTCAGGTTTACAATAATCGGGGTGTTGCTCTTGACCGTCAATCTGATCATGTTCGCAAATCCAAGAGACCAACTGGGCGAAGTGAAAAACGATGATAACATCGATGTGAATGAATTGGTTCAACTGTTTGACATTATTTCAGGATCGACACCTATAAATATTCTACCATCATTATAAAACTAAATCTTCCTCTAAATCCATTGGGTGCCATTCCCGGCTCATCCTAAATTTTCCCCATGAAAGTCGTTAAAATTATACAATGGGACATGGGGCATCGGGTGCTGAATCACCGATCAGTGTGCAAAGGGTTACATGGTCATCGCTACCGTGCAGAAATCTGTTTTAAAGGAAATCTGGTTGCTGAAGAAGGATCATCCGAAGAAGGTATGGTGGTGGACTTCTCCGATATTAAAAAACTGGCTTTGTCGTTAATTCAGGACAAACTGGATCACGGGTTCATGGTCTGGGATCAAGATGAAGAATTGATGAATTTCTTTCAATCCTCCGAAGGTCATAAACCGGTATTCGTTCCCTTTACACCCACCGCCGAAAATGTAGCAAAATTCATATTTGACCAGCTTGACGGTAAATTACAGGACATCTATGGAACCGGGCTTCAGCTTCACTCCGTGAAGTTGTGGGAAACTCCGTCTAGTTGTGCCATATTTACCCGCAAGATGCTGTGATTTTATTAATATAAGCAATCATTAACCATGCCTCTTGAGATCGAACGTAAATATTTAGTCCCGGATTTGGGCTTTACCCAAAATGCACGCAATTCCACTATCACCCAGGGATATTTGTTTTCAAATAGCCATTCTGTCTTTCGCGTCAGAATATCCGATGACACTGCCACACTCACGGTGAAGAAAAAAATATCAGATATGGAACGGCTGGAATATGAATATCCAATCCCAATTGAACACGCCAAAGAACTTGTAATACACTTTTGTGAAAATCGTATCATCGAAAAAATACGATATTTGGTTGATCACGAAGGCAAGACCTGGGAGATCGATGAATTTCTGGGTGCTAATTCAGGACTGATTGTGGCTGAAATTGAATTGAATGATAAAAATGAAAAATTCTCACTTCCCCCATGGGTGGGTAAAGAAGTGACACACGATGGTCGATACATCAATTCCAATCTGGTGAAGCATCCGTATTCGCAGTGGGAAACAGTTAAGGAAAAATGAACATGAATCAGCTTGTTGAATATGAAGTGATTTTGGTTTTAGTCCTCATCCGTTTCTTCGATAATCACCAGTGGTAATTCACATTCGGGGCAGACGGTTTCATCACCGACTTTTGTTCCACAGGCGGGTCAGCATCCCGCTTCCATCAATTCATCCGCAGCAGATAATTCAGGAAATTCCTTATACTTATACTCTTCAATCAATTGATTAAACCGGGGTACGTCTTTTTCGTCCAACATCAAATGAAAATCCGAATTAGGACTCATGCCTTCTGTAATATGTTTAGACAAGTCTATCCTGAATTTCAAATCGTTCTCTTCCAGAAGTTTGACAAGAGGCTGGATATTTTTCACCGATCCCATAGCAACTGAAATGAGGGTGGCATCTTCCGGGAACTGGTTCGTTTCATCTGTACTACCAGATGCGTCCTGAATTAAAGATGTGTTGCAATCCACACAAACCTCAATATCAGCCCGATATTCAGCACCGCAGGTTGGACATTGTTTTTCATTTGCCATTATAGTTCCTTTTCATTTTTCTATGGAGACGCTGTCTCGGTAAATTTCCACGATTGTACGACGCCAAATTTATGAATTCCATTATCCAATTGGAGGATCTGATTTGAACGAAAAAGATAAAAAAATTATCCTTAAACAATTTTCTTATGGCATTTTTATCCTGACTGCCACGTATAATGAGAAATATTGCGCTTCGACGGTTACATGGGTCAGCCAAGCTTCATTTGATCCACCGTTACTTTCTGTGTGTATCAAAAGGGATTCTAAAAGTTATCAAATTGTATCACAATCAAAATCATTCATTCTACACAGCTTGGATTCAACTCAAAAAAAAATGGCTTCAGATTTTTTTAAACCTACTCAAAAAGTAGGGGAGTTACTAAACGATCATCCCTTTACGCTTCTGGATTCATCTTCACCCGTATTGACAGAGTGTCCTGCATATTTGAGATGCACTGTTAAGGACATTTTGGACTATGGGGATCATCCCTTGTTTTTAGCGAATATTTTGGATGCGGTGGTCATTAAGGATTATGATGCACTAGATTTGAAATCAGCAGGATGGAGCTATGGTGGTTGATATAACCTGTGCTAATTATGTAAATATGAGAATCAATTAAATTATAATGTTAAATAAATTAATCGCGAAATATGCCAACTAAAATCGGAAATTGGACAGTTCATTCTCTTGAAACAGGTGACTTCCGTTTGGATGGCGGCGCCATGATGGGATCTGTTCCCAAAGTCTTATGGATTAAAACAAATTTTGCGGATGAGTATAACCGAATTGACCTGTCGCTTCGGTGCCTGTTATTAGAGAACGGTGTTCATAGAATACTGGTTGAGACCGGGATGGGAAGTAAACTGTCATCCAAATTTAAAGACATGTTTCATGTGGTGCAGGATGACGATCCGCTGACAAACGCGTTGCGAAAGGCTGGCTTTGAGAAAAATGATATCACGCATGTAATCCTAACCCATCTGCATTTCGATCATTCAGGCGGTGCAACAGAAACAGATCAGAGTGGGGTGATTATTCCTAGTTTTCCTAATGCCACATATTATATTTCCAAACGAAACTGGGAAGCAGGGATGAATCCGAATCCACGGGATCGAGCCAGCTATTTACGTGAGAACTACGAATGCCTGATGAACAGCGGTCAACTTCAATTATTGGATGATGATTCCCTCGTTGTCGAAGGGATATCCACCATATCTGTAGATGGACATACTGCGGGACAACAGCTTGTCAAAATTCAAGATTCTGGCGAGACACTGGTGTTTGTTGCGGACCTGATCCCATTAAAATCTCACCTGAAATTGCCATGGATCATGGGATATGATCTGAACGCACAACTGACTCTGAAGGAAAAGGCAGTATTCCTTGATCAAGCAAGTTCAGAAAATTGGTGGCTTTGGTTTTATCACGACCCTGCATCAGTGATGGTGAAAATAATAAAGGATGAAAAATATTTCACGGTTATCGAAGAAATCATTCGAGAGGGTAGCACACAGGAATCATGATTTCAATCATCGCATTAACAGAAGATTGGCTATTATCCGCAAGATTAGCGAAAATTTGCAGTGATTTCGGGTGCAATCTGATTATGCCCGGTGCAGATCAGATACATGAAGTCTGTCAGAATAACTGCTCTGGGATCATTATTTTCGATCTAACTGCACAAGCAGAGCAATTTATAAAAATTGGAAGTTCCATAAACAAAATATGCCCGGTAATGATTCTTGGAGTAACGGATAATAATATTAAAACCGTTAGAAATCAGGCAATCGAAAATGGCTTTCAAATGGTATTCACAAAACGAGGGTTTATCCGAAATTTAGCTCTGATTATTAAACAGAGGATCCAAAATGAACCGGGGAATTAACAGCAAAAAAAAGATCCTCTCGGAAGTGTTGAGTCGGTTAAAGCGTGAGTATCCTGATTCTGCATGTTCGCTTGTACATCACGATCCATTTCAACTATTGATCTCAACCATTCTCTCAGCGCAATGTACCGATGAAAGAGTCAATAAAGTGACGGGTCCATTGTTTCAAAAATATCCAGATGCACATGCATTTGCTTCATTGTCAGAAGTAGAAATCGGGAAACTGATCTTTTCTACCGGTTTTTACAATAATAAAGCCAGATCCATAAAAGCAACGTCAATTGCCATTCTTGAGGAACATGATGGCAACGTTCCTGCAACATTAGATGCGTTAGTTAAATTACCAGGTGTCGGCAGGAAAACAGCCAATGTGGTGTTGGGTAATGCGTTTGGGATTCCCGGAGTTACCGTTGATACTCATGTGACACGGCTTACAAACTTGCTGGGATTCGTGAAAACTAAGGATGCCGTGAAAATTGAAAAAGAACTCATGATATTGATGGATAAAAGCGATTGGACATTATCGGCTCATTTATTTATTGACCATGGAAGAGCTGTTTGTATCGCCAGAAGACCTCAGTGTCAGGACTGTATTCTGAATGATGTTTGTGTCTTCGCCACCGTTTGATCGATTATACTACCGGCTTGTATCCGGTTTTTAAATTACAAAAAAGTATAGCAGTAGGAATATGATCATCAAAAATGACGTAATAAAGAGGAATGTTAGTTTAATCTTTTTTTCTCGGGGTGATAAGTCAGTCCAGCGGGTCGATTGATCCCATTTCTTTCTATTTGCAATACCGATGATAAAAAATATCAATCCAGTTGTCCATAAGACTGTAATATCTGATATGAGTCCCATTGGTAACCAGGTAAGACCTAAAATAAACAACGCCCTGAAATTGGGTGTTCGATTCATACGAGATTTTCGCAGCCAAATGATTGAAATAAGAAATACAGCCAAAACAATCACCAGGATTATCTGGACCAGTGTTAATGTAGTCATTACATCTCCCTCACGTAGTATGGCTAAAGTTTAATGAACTTATCCCAACATCTTCAAACCAAATATCGGGTCTTGGGATTGATGTCGGGAACATCTATGGATGGCCTGGACTGTGGACTATTTAATATCTCAATAGATAAAGATTACCATCTTCACTGGGACTGCGTCGATTTTAAGACCATCCGGTATAATGAGAAGGTCCGATCTATTATCCGTGCTTCACTCGGTGGGGACTATCTCCGGGGAAAAATCACTGACCTAATGTTGGGGCAGGTATTTGCTGTGTACGTTAAGCAATTCCTAAATAATCGGAAAATTGATCTCATTGGCAGCCACGGTCAGACCATTCAACATAACGACGGAAAATTCAGTCAGCAAGTCGGGGATCCTCAATATCTGTACGGTGAGGTAGAGGTACCCGTCGTGTATGATTTTCGTCAAGGAGATATTGAAGCGGAAGGGAATGGTGCACCACTAATGCCTTTCCTCGACTGGCTTCTATTCAAGGAATTTGACGAAAACATCATTACGTTGAATGTGGGTGGAATTTCGAATATAACAATTATTCAGAATAATGGCAAACGAGATGATGTCATTGGTTTTGATACCGGACCCGGGATGGCAATGATCGACGAATGCGCCAGGATATATTTTACAAGAAGTTGTGACGAAAACGGAGAATTATCGAAAAATGGAAATTTGGTTCCGGAATTGCTCGAGGAGCTAATGTTACATCCATTTATTTCTCAACAACCACCAAAATCAACCGGAAGGCATGAATTCTCTGGTGAACTGGTGAAATCAATGAGAGAAAAATACAGTCAAATTTCCATCGAGGATTTCTTGCGGACATTGGTATCATTTACTGCGAAAAGCATTTCTTACAACCTCGATAAATATGGTAATTTTGACATTTCTAATTCGAAACTGATTGTAAGCGGTGGTGGAGTATTTCATCCAGTATTCATGGATGATCTGCGCAGCCATTGTCATGTTAAACAGATTGAAAGCAGCATTGAAGTTGGAATTGATCCCAATATGAAAGAATCTCTGTTGATGGCTGCTTTGGCAGTGGCCAAAATAAATAACTTACACTCTAATATGCGACAAGTAACCGGGGCAACAAAATGGGTGTCTCTGGGAAAAATTTATAAAGGAAATTGATGAATAAAAATATTTTTAGAGAATATGATATACGTGGAGTTGTGGAAACCGACTTTACAGATGATGTAGTAATAAATCTGGGTAGAGCGTTCGGAACATTTGTCATTCGTTCAGGTGGAAATTCAGTCGCTCTCAGTGGTGATGTCAGATTAACAACACCAAGTTTGATCTCCCTTTTTACTCAGGGATTATTGAGCGCAGGAATCAATATTACTCACTTGGGAATAGTGCCAACTCCTGTGAATTATTTTAGTATGTATCATTTAAACGTAGACGGTGCTGTGCAAATCACAGGAAGTCATAATCCACCAGAATTCAACGGTTTCAAATTTTCACTGAATAAACGGGCGTTCTATGGTGTTCAGATTCAGAATCTCCGCCAATTAATGGAAACTGAAGATTATGAATCGGGTGCAGGGACAATGATAGAAATAGATATCCTGCCGGATTATCATCAAATGTTAAAACATAAAATTCATTTACAGCGTCCGTTAAAAATTGTAATGGATTGCGGTAATGCATGCGGTGCGATCACCGGACCTGCGATATTCAAGGAATTAGACATCGAATTAACCGAACTGTATTGTGATGTTGATGGTCGATTTCCCAACCATCATCCCGATCCCACTGAAGACCACAACTTAAAGGAGATCATCTCTGTAATCAAGGGTGGCGATTTTGATATGGGATTGGCATTCGATGGGGATGCTGATCGAGTTGTTGCTATTGATAACCAAGGACAGATTATCAGAGCCGATAACATGATGGCGCTTTTTTTACCCGAAATTATCACGGACGGAGACGGAATCGTATTTGATGTCAAATGTTCACAGGCTTTGGAAGATATGATCCTCCGGTATGGCGGCAAACCAATCATGTGGAAAACCGGTCATTCCCTCATCAAGGAAAAAATGCGCACGGATAATATCAAATTTGCCGGTGAAATGAGTGGACATATCTTTTTTGCAGATGACTTCTACGGATTTGACGATGCTGTTTATGTGGCATTGCGGTTGGCACAAACCCTATCCAGAACGGACAAAAGGCTTTCAGATCTAACAGCAGATATCCCAAAATACTACTCAACTGCTGAAATGAGGTTAGAGTGCCCCACGGATGAAGAAAAAGTTCGAATTGCAACACAGGCGCAGGAGTATTTTCCTCAACATTTTGACTGCATCATGGTTGATGGTGTTCGGATCAAATTCGGTGACGGATGGGGTCTTGTCAGATCATCTAATACCCAACCGGTGATAGTGTGCCGTTTCGAAGCGAATACACCTGAAAGAATGCTTGAAATAAAAAAAATAGTATTGGATAAATTGACTGAATTTGGAGATATCTCACTGCATGAATGAACGGGACATACGGGAACTCCGTTCCCTGATAGATTCACAAATCACAACGATTTATCCCAGCGGACCGAAATCACTCACCCAAACCATACGATATGTGTTGGAAGCGGGAGGGAAGCGATTGAGACCAATATTAACATTGCTTTCAGCGCAAACCTTCGGAACAACGATCACACGGGCATTACCCGCAGCAATTGCAGTAGAAATACTGCATAATTTCACTCTTGTACACGATGATATCATGGATGAAGATAGTACTCGTCATGGACAACCTACCGTTCACGAAAAGTGGGATTTGGGAAATGCAATTCTTACCGGAGATGCCATGTTATCCCTTGCACTACGGATCCTTCAGAATAATGGTGAATCTCACGATCTAATGACCGTTTTTACCACAGGACTACTGCGTGTTTGCGAAGGCCAGGCTCTGGATAAAGAATTTGAAACAGATAAAAACGTCAGTCTGGAAGATTATATTCAAATGATTGATTTAAAAACCGGACATCTGATTGGACTTGCTTCGGAGATGGGCGCTATCGTTGCAAACGCCGATGCTAAAACCCGAATTGCAGTAAGAGACTACGGACGATTGATCGGGAGAGCATTTCAAATTCAGGATGATCTGTTAGAAATATACTCTGATTCGGAAATCATGGGAAAAAGCCTTAAAAGTGATATCATCCTTGGTAAAAAAACGTTTCTTATGATCAAAGCACGAGAAGTATCTAGCATAGAAATAGACAAGGCGGTGAAACAAACGCGGGAAAATTTTGCGAAGGGAAAACAAGAAATCCAGAATATTTTAAATGATATGGGAGTCACCCGATTAACTCAGGATTACATAGCTGAAATCATTTGTTCAGCAAATGAAAAAATCGCAGATATCCCTCACGATATGACGGATATTTTATATTTTAGTGATATGATAACACGGAGAAACAATTGAATCAAAATAATATAACTGAACTGATTCGGCAATTTGATAACGGGGACATGTTTGAAGCCATACGGAGCTTTCCTGCACAAATTATACATTCTGTAGATCAGATGAAATCCTGGGAAGCAAAAAATCATTTTGAAAATATTCAAAATATATTAGTGTTAGGAATGGGCGGCTCAGCAATTGGAGGTGACATTGTCAAGGTGATTGCTCAAAATGATTGTAAAATCCCTATAATCGTTAATCGATCGTACCGGGTTCCATCTTGGGTAAGCCAAAATACTCTGGTGATAGCATCTTCGTATTCCGGAAACACGGAAGAAACCTTGTCTGCATATCAAGATGCCAAGGATCGCGGTGCAAATTTCATTGCTATGACCACAGGTGGGAAATTAGCAGAACTTGCAAATATGTCCGAATATGACATCATACCCATGATATCTGGCTTACAACCTCGTGCAGCGGTGGGATATTCCTTCACACTCTTGATAGGTATTTTAATCAGACTTGGTTTTCTACCTACCAGCTATTTTGATCTACTCAGTGCGGCAGCCCAGTCTATAATAGATTACGCAGGATTATTAAGCGATTATACCGTGCCTAACCATGCTTTGGATGTGAGCAGACAATTAATGAATACCATTCCCGTGATTTATGGTAGTGAAGATACAACATGGGTCGCGGCACTTCGAATGAGAGGACAATTGGCGGAGAATTCAAAAATGATGGCTTTTCATCACCACATTCCTGAAATGAATCATAATGAAATTGAAGGGTGGGGGAGTTATCCCGAGCTTTTAAAAAACTTAAGTATTGTTTGGATTCCGGATGAATCGGACCATTCACGATCGCTAGCCAGAATGGATATTACTGAAAATCTATTAAGTAGCATTCCCGGTGTTCAGATAAAACTGAATTGCGAGGGTAACAACAGATTGGAAAGACTTTTGAAATTAATTCATTTAATAGATTGGATTAGTTATTATTTAGCACTGTTCAATCAGGTTGACCCATCACCAGTAAATAGAATTATGAAACTTAAATCCAAAATGAGTGAGATACGCTAGAAATGACTTGGAATGAATCAAGTCAGATGATTATTATAAGACATTAACTGGATAAATGATGATTAAAGTAGATGTAACAAAAATAGCTTATTTTCCACCCAGCAAAGGGTATGCTGTCATTCTGAGTGAATGGGATGGCTCCAGAGAACTACCTATTGTGGTTGGAAGTACTGAAGCTCAGGCGATTGCATTAGCTTTGGAAAATGTTAAAATGCCTCGTCCACTTACACATGATCTAACTGCCAACATAATTAATGAACTTGATGCTTACATTTCAAAAGTGTCCATTTATAAAATAAAAGATGAGACATTTTTTGCGCATATTGAGATGATATCAAATGGACAAGTGATAAAAGTTGACAGTCGCCCAAGTGATGCGGTAGCTATTGCTCTGCGAACGGATTCCCCAATTTTTGTTGCAGAAGAATTATTAAATCTTCAGCGAATTGAGTTTAAGGATGATGCTGCTGATGAGGAAGAAAATGTCGATGATGATACTGAAGACTTTAGAGATTCAACAGATGATGAAAAAATAAATAATTTGCAATCCGCTTTGGGTAGAGCTATTGAAGATGAGAAGTATGAAGTTGCGGCGAAATTGAGGGACAAACTCGATCAATTTAAAAGAGTGAAAAATCAACAACTATAAATAATTTAACAAAGATGCTCTAACGCCCGTTTTGCGGCTTCCTGTTCTGCTTCCTTTTTGGATTTTCCCTGCCCGAAAAATGTTTTATCCTTACCTAATTTCAATTCCACATTAAATATTTTCTCATGTTCCGGTCCTTTGGGGAAGTGGTGCATAAAACGTGGTCCTTCCAGTTGACTTTTATGACAATATTCAATCAACCTTCCTTTATAATTATTCTCATGATTTGCAAAATGAACATTGTCAATAATCGTTGAAATAATCACTTTTTTCGCAGCTTTGAAACCACCGTCGAGAAATATTGCTCCGATGAGCGATTCATAAACATCAGATATGATGTTATTTATCACTTTTTCATCTTCCAGATTTACGCTTTTGTCAACCTTAATATCTTGGTCGATGTTTAGTTTACAGGCTACGATAGCCAGGAAACATTTATTGACGAGTGAAGATCGTTGATTTGTCAGATATCCTTCATCAGAATCTGGATATTTTCGATACAACCAATCGGTGAGAACGCTTTCAAGTATTGAATCTCCAAGAAATTCCAACCGCTCATAGTTCTCCGAATTGTCTGACTTTAGAGATTTATGGGTTAGTGCAACGTTTAAGTAATTTTTATCTTTAAATCTATAATTGAGTGCAGATTCAATGTTAGTAACGTCTGTCCAACGATTGAATAGGTTTTTAAAGATAAGTCGAATCAACTCTTGTACTTTTTAAATAGGAGAGTGGCGTTATGACCTCCAAAACCAAATGTATTGGATATGGCTACGTTGATCTCGCATGTACGGGAGAAGTTCGGGATATAATCCAAGTCGCAATCAGGGTCAGGAGTAGAATAGTGAATCGTGGGAGGTGCCTTTGATTCCAATATACTCAGAATAGAAGCAATGGCTTCTACACCACCGGTTGCACCCAGTAGATGACCTGTCATCGATTTTGTAGAACTCACAAGTAATCGATCTGCATGATCTCCAAATAGTGCGCGAATTGCTTTGGTTTCGGTTGAGTCATTGTAAGGAGTGGAAGTACCATGGGCATTAATATAATCAACTTCCTCTAACTGGACATTTGCATCCTGAACTGCAAGTCTCATCGATCGAATAGCACCATCTCCCTGAGGATCGGGGGTTGTGAGATGATATGCGTCTGCGGTTGCGCCATAACCTGCAAGTTCACAGATTATCGGAGCCCCCCGCTTTAAAGCATGGTTTAACTCCTCTAACACCAAAACCCCAGCTCCTTCGCCCATAACAAAGCCATCTCTGTTCAAATCGAAGGGTCGGCTTGCAGTATCGGGATCAGGATTTTTCGTTAATGCTTTCATATTAGAAAATCCGGCAACCGACATGGGATTAATTGAGGCATCAGTTCCGCCTGCGATTATCACATCAGCATCTCCATAAGAAATGAGTCGGTGAGCATCACCAATGACGTGACTTGCTGTGGCACAAGCAGAAACAACCGCATAATTGGGTCCTTTGAATCCATATTTTATAGAGACTTGTCCGGCAGCGATATCAGTGATCATTGCTGGAATAAAAAACGGACTCACCCTCCGAGGATGATTCAGTAGCCGAGTATGCTGTTCAGTAAATGTATTGATTCCACCAATCCCGGAACCCAGTATCACACCAATACGATTTTTATCGGTGGTGCTAGATTCAATGAGAGAAGATGAAATTGCTTCACCAGAAGCAATCATCGCAAAAACCGTAAATCGGTCCATACGATTCAAATCCCGACGATCGATGAAATTTTCGGCTACTAAGTCTCTTACTTCTCCAGCAAGATGGATATTAAAATCGCTTGTGTCAAAATGTGTGATTTTGCCTATGCCATTTTTTCCACTAAATAGACTTTTTCGAAATTCGGGAATACTGTTTCCGATCGGAGACAATATTCCCATTCCCGTAACCACTACGCGACGTTTATGATCCATCTTCAGCGAGTGTTAACTAACTTTGGAATTTATATAATTTACAGCGCCGCCAACCGTTGTTAAGCCCTCAGCATCCTCGTCAGGAATTTCAATATTAAATTCTTCTTCAAACTGCATGATTAACTCTACAGTATCCAATGAATCGGCACCTAAATCATCAATGAATTTTGCTTCCATTGTAATTTTGCTATCTTCTACACCCAGTTTGTCAATAATGATCTCTTTTACTTTATCAAAATGATCTGACATTTTATCTCCATTTATTTTTATTACATAACCATGCCACCGTCCACATTGAAAACCTGGCCAGTGATATATTCTGCCTCATCCGAAGCAAGAAACATAACCAGATTTGCAACATCATCGGTGGTACCTAATTTATTCAAAGGAATTTGTTTTAATAGTTCATTTTTTACTGATTCTGACAGGTTTCCTGTCATGTCGGTAATGATATAGCCAGGTGCAACGGCATTTACCGTAATGTTTCTAGAACCCAGTTCTTTCGCCGCGGCTTTAGTGAGACCAAAAATACCGGATTTAGCAGCAGCATAATTACTTTGCCCTGCATTTCCGATGAGTCCGATAACCGAGGAAATATTAATAATTCTGCCTTTTCGGGCTTTCATCATGGGTTTTGTAACGGATTTAATTCCGTTAAATACACCTTTTAAATTGATATCAAGCACATCATCCCATTCATTTTCTTTCATACGAAGAATGAGATTGTCCTTTGTGATACCGGCATTATTAATCAGAATATCAATTTTGCCGAAATTAGAGTCAACATATTTCATTGACTCTTCAAATTCTTTCATGGAAGATACATCGAATGGCTGTATTAACGACACACCTCCCGAAGATTTAATTTCTGTTTGTACTGCTAACAGAGATTCTTTAGTCCTGCTAATCAGTACAACTTTCGCACCAGAATAAGCAAACCGAGTTGCGATAGTTTTGCCGATCCCTCTGGATGCACCGGTGATAACTACGACTTTATCTTGAAAGTTATATTGCATATTCTTCCATTTGTTTGAGTGTACCAATACTGGATACATGAGAATCAGGGAAAATGCGCTTCTGCAAACCTTGTAGTATTTTGCCAGGTCCGATTTCAATAAATGAGGAATGCCCATCAATTTTCATGTTCTGAATGGTTTCTACCCATCGAACCGGAGATTCTAATTGTAGCAAGAGATTAGATTTGATGATTTCAGTATCAGTTACAGGCTGGGCAGTTGCATTTTGATAGATGGGTACAATTGGGGCATTGAAAGTTAAAGATTCGATAGCATTGCTCAACGCGATTCTGGCAGGTTTCATTAATGGTGAATGAAATGCTCCTGATACATTTAATGGTAAAGCACGCCGAACACCTAATAATTTTGCAGTCTCAATTGCGGCAGATATTGCTGGAATTTCACCTGAAATAACAATTTGCCCCGGAGCATTTATATTTGCAATGACAACGACCCCATCTTGTTGACAAATTTTCTCAATCTGGTCATTATCTGCACCGATGATCGCAGCCATCGTTCCAGGCATTATTTTTCCGGCTTTGGCCATTTCCTGGCTTCTTACTTTCACTAAAGAAAGCGCATCTTCAAATGTGAGTACACCAGATGCAACTAAAGCCGTGAATTCACCAAGGCTGTGTCCTGCAGTGCCGTCATATGAAATACCAATTTCCTTCAAATAGGTAAATACGCAGATACTGTGTGTAAAAATAGCAGGTTGAGTATTTTGAGTTTGACGAAGTAAATCTTCGGGACCGTTAAATGATATTTCCGCAATATCAATACCAAGAATTTCGTTTGCAATTTGGTAATAGGATTTTGCGGAGGGTAATTTTGTGTAAATATCCGATCCCATACCAACAAATTGAGAGCCTTGACCTGGAAATAATAAAATATTAGATGGCATGATTCATACCCCACTTAATATACATGGCTCCCCAGGTGAACCCTGCACCAAATGCCGATATGATTAGGTTATCATCCTTTAACAATCTACCTGATTCAAAAGCTTCTACTATCCCAATAGGGATGGTTGCAGCGGTGGTATTTGCATATTTATCAATATTAATAAATACTTGTTCGTCGGATAAACCTAATCTATTTGCAGAACCATCAATGATCCGTTTGTTGGCTTGATGTGGGATAAATAATTTGATATCTTCACTTTTTAGATTATTTCTTTCAGAGATATCGAATGAGATGTCTGCCATTCCTCTAACTGCAAATTTGAATACGCTCTTACCATCCTGAAAGATGTAATGCATTTTATTATCTACAGTATCGTGTGAGGCTGGATTCAAACTTCCACCGGCTTTCATATGAAGGTATTTACCTCCTGATCCATCAATTCTCATTTTTGCATCAATGACACCATATTCACATGAGGGTTCAAGTAGGACGGCTCCAGCACCGTCACCAAATAATATGCATGTATTGCGGTCAGTATAGTCGATAATTGAACTCATCGTATCTGCACCGATTACAATCACTTTTTTATACCGACCAGTTTCAATCATTTGAGCTCCGGTCTGAAGCGCAAAAAGAAATCCGGAACAAGCGCCTGATAGATCATATCCCCAGGCATTTTTAGCACCAATATTATTTTGAACTAAAGCGGCGGTTGATGGAAACATCATATCTGGAGTTACGGTTGCAACAATAATAACTTCAATTTCTTCAGCGGATATTCCTCTGGCTGCTAACAGCTTATTTACCGCATTTGTTGCCATGTGCGAAGTTGCTTCACCTTTCGCCACAATTCTTCGCTCTTTGATACCAGTTCTAGATTGAATCCATTCATCGGAGGTTTCTACTGTCTTTTCCAGTTCAGCGTTACTTAGCACATATTCAGGAACGTACATTCCCATAGCGGTAATATTTGCTAGTATCTTATCAGGACTTTTGTTCATTTTGAAAATCATCCATTAAATCGAGGTGAGCAGAAATTCTCTCGCCAATATTTTTTATTAGTTCACGTTCACAGATCTTTTGAGCAGATATAATTGAATTTTTGATGGATTTGCTGGTTGAAGAACCATGCGCTTTTATAACAATCCCATTGATACCCAGAAATGGTGTGCCGCCATATTCTTCATAATCCAGGAGCTTTTTCATATCTTTAAAAGCCGGAGCCATTAACGGGAAAGAGAGTCGGGAGATAGGGTGATCATTGATGCTTTCTTTCAGCCAGGTCATCATATGGGAGATAACCCCTTCGATAAACTTTAAAACCGTATTCCCGATAAAACCATCGCATACGACGATATCCACTTTTCCGTCGAGGATATAACGAGCTTCAATGTTACCTACAAAATTATTTACATGCTCTTGCATAAATGGGAAGGTTGTACGAGTCAGTTCATTTCCCTTTTTTTCCTCAGATCCCACGTTTAGCAATCCAACCGTTGGATTTTTCTTACCCAGAAAAGCTTCCATGTATGCACTTGCCATAATACCAAAATGTACCAAATGGATGTACCGGCAATCCACATTTGCACCAGCATCGCACAGAATAAATCCACCATTATTTGTAGGTATAAAAGGTGCCAAAGCAGGTCTGCGAATTCCGGGAATAGTTCCGACGAGGAAAAGTGAACTGGAAAGTAAAGCGCCCGTATTGCCAGCACTAATCACAGCATCTACACGACCATCCTTCAACAACTCAACAGATTTCACCATCGATGAATTGGGTTTTGTTCGGTGGATTTTGGCTGGACTTTCATCCATATTAACCACATCTGGAGCATGAAGAACAGAAATTTTATTTGAAAATTCAGAAAATTTGCTCAGAAGGGGAGTAATATCATTTTCATTTCCAACAAAAATGATTTCAGTGGAGCTGTTTTCATTTTCCTTAAAATACTGAAATGCACCTTCGATGTTTGACAAAGGTGCATTATCACCGCCCATTGCATCTATGGCGATTTTCATCAAATTGGTATGCTAAATTCCCTTTGCAGCGATGACGGGACGGTCTTTATAGTACCCACAGGATGGACAAGCCCGGTAGGGTAGTTTAGCTGAATTGCATTGAGAGCAAACACCGACCTGTGGTACGGTTGCCTTCCAATGTGTTCTTCGTTTTCTTCCGCGTGTTTTTGATATTTTTCTCTTTGGTACTGCCATTAGTTGTTACCTTAATTTTATTTACAGCTTTGTTACTCTGTCTAAATTACTTATTTAAATTACCAGTAAAGCCCGATAATTTAAAATTATATCAAATCTCAATCCAATATTTGAATTACTGGTTATTATCACTGCAATATTGATGAAAAGTGAACTTCATTTCCATTTCAATCACCCCGATTGAAGCTGATTAATCATAATACTTTTAATAACTCGATGTCATTTTCCATTTTTTTCAATCGAATAAACAAAATTGTTTGGGATGCCGTGAATGATCCGAGAGCGAATGCCAGGGCAATGGTCATGAATATTAGATACCATAAAACCATGAACCGTTCTGGAGTGGACAAGTGAATAAACTGAGCAAAAATGTTTAAGCTATTGAAAATGTACAAAGAAAAATCAGGGAGATGTGAATTTACATCAATGATATTTAAATTGATAAATATCCGTTTCAATATCCAGAATCCGCCTGAAAACAGATAAATGGCACAAAGAAAAGAGATTACCATATTCCAAAGCGAAATTAAAATCCCGGTAATGGTCATCCATGGCCTAGACCAAATAATTGAAAAAGCCTGAAAAATAATTCCTTTAACATCAGAATCCCAGGTCGTTGCAATGGATGGGAAAAATAGAATACCAATGATTGTTGCAATCAAAATAAAAACAACGATAACTGAAATTATCCACACTAATGGAATAACCAGGACCATAAAATAGTTCCCTATGTAAGGTATCTTTACAAAAGAGGCGAAAATACCAATAATACCAAACAATAAAAAAACAAGCAGTAAAAATCCTATAGGCGTAAAGACAATTGTAAAAATATTATCTTTGATATATTTCCTCATATGTATGATTTTAAACTCCCTGTCACCTTTTAGTTCTTCAACAATTCTAGTAGCAATACCCAAGGTTGTTGCGAGCAATGTTATAAGGGCAACTGTATAGCCCACAAATAAAATAAAATTAGCCAGAAATGGCAAATCCCTGTGGGGAAGAGCTATCGGTATGATCCCTGTAAAGTGAATTATTTGGTAATGTTGGACAAATAACTTCATCATCAAAAAGGAACTAATCAACAAAATGAAATAGGAGAGGGCGATCCCAATAAGCCCAATGTAGATAATTTGAAATTTGAGTGCGAGTCGTGGCGCAGAAAAGAGGTCTAAAATGCTATCCCGAAACCGAAGTTTGTGATAATATCGGTTAATTTCCTTTCTTGACATCGTCAATCCAAAGGTGTGCACCAAGTTTTGGTGACAGGGATTTGAGAGCGGTTCCAGCATCAAAAAGGGTAGAAAAGTTACCAACTCTAACCCGGTACCAGACTTTATCTGAATCTGATAGGTAGACCATGTCGATACGACCGTTGATTCCAAGCGATTCTAGCTTTTTTATTTGTTGGGTAGCGGTTTTCATTGTTTTCCATGAGGATATCTGGATTGAATACCTGCCGGTTCCTTGTGAAGGAAATTGATAGGGTTGAATCGTGTCGTTTGCAATTTCCTGTGGAAATTCAGTTTTGAGATTAGAATCGGCTTGGCTTGAATCTATCTGTTGGCTTTGTACATGAACCACTTCTTGGATATTTTCATTGAATGTACTTTGAGTTGTGGATTCAATTGCGATATAATGAAACACTTCTTGATATATGATCTGATTTTCAGAATTGATCAACGAACAAGACAGAGAATAGCTTCCATTCCGATCCGGAGTAAAAAGTGCTTTATCATTTTCTACCAGCAACATGGCTGTACTGGAGTCCGGTTTATCATTAAACTGCCAGTAATATGTAGCGATCTCTGAGCCAGTTGGGGTCATTTCGGAGCTTATTTTCACTGTTTTTCCGATGTGGACTGTTTCAATAACAGGCTCGGAAACACATGATACCCCGAGAATGACTAATACCCATAGATAATATTTTGAAACTGTATTCATTTATGCGAAATTGTAAGTTAAGAACTTCAGATAAGTTCGCTCTCTGAAAAGAAAAAAGCAATCTCTTTTATGGCGTTTTCATCTGAATCGGATCCATGAACTGCATTTTCGCCGAGACTTGTGGCAAAATCCTTACGAATTGTGCCTTCAGCAGCATCTGCAGGATTTGTACTTCCGATAGTCGTTCTCCATTCATTGACAGCATTTTCCTTTTCCAATGCAAGAACCATACATTTTCCTGAAGACATAAATTTTGTCAACTCTCCGAAAAATGGACGACTTCTGTGAATGTCATAAAAACCTTCTGCTTGAGCAAGTGACATTTGGATGAGTTTAGCACCGTGTATGCCAAATCCCGCTTGTATGATTCGATCATAAATTTTCCCCGTGAAACCGTTTTTGACGGCATCGGGTTTAATGATCGCAAAAGTTTTATTTCCCATATTAATCCTTATTCAATACTTCTAATGTTTTTATGCCAATGTCAGCTACCGATTCACATACGGTAATACCACACTCTGCAAGTATCCTCATTTTGGCTTCTGCAGTATCATCTCCACCAGAGACAATCGCTCCCGCATGACCCATTCTTCTTCCCGGTGGCGCTGTTTGTCCTGCAATAAATCCGACTATAGGTTTAGTCATGTTGGCTTTTGCCCATCTGGCTGCGTCAATTTCCATTTGGCCGCCAATCTCACCGATAAGTACAACGGCTTCAGTTTCTTCATCTTTTTCGAATAACTCAAGGATGCTTCTCATATCAGTGCCGATAATGGGATCACCACCGATTCCGATGGCTGTTGTTTGCCCCAAACCGACCTTCACCAATTGGTCAATAGCTTCATAGGTTAACGTACCAGATTTTGAAATGACACCTATGGTCCCTCGACGGGTTATAAATCCGGGCATGATACCCAATTTACATTCATCTACGGTAATGATCCCGGGACAGTTTGGTCCGACCAATCGTGTTCCATTGGCATCGATAATCTTCTTTACTGTCACCATGTCGTGTACAGGAATGCCTTCGGTTATGCAGACAATGACTTCAATTCCTGCATCGGATGCTTCAATAATTGCTTCAGCGGCAAAAGCAGGGGGGACAAAAATGATAGAAACATTGGCGTTTGTTTGTTTTCGGGCTTCTTCCACAGAATTAAATACAGGAACGGCTCCGTCCAAAGCAGTCATTCCGCCCTTTCCGGGTGTTACACCTCCCACAATGTTAGTACCATACTCCATCATTTGAGTGGCGTGAAAGGTTCCTTCTGATCCGGTGATACCCTGAACAATTACTCTTGAATTTTTATTGACTATTATTGACATCTCTACTCCTGATTACCAAGTGCGGCGTTGACTACTTTTCGAGCTGCATCCTGCATACTATCTGCCGGGATAATTGCCACTCCTGAATTGAACAGTATCTCTTTTGCCTCAACGGAATTTGTACCTTCTAACCGTACCACCACCGGAACTATTAAATTCAACTCTTTTACTGCTTGTATGACACCATTCGCAACACGGTCACATCTGACAATTCCACCAAAGATATTGATCAGGATTGCTTTGACGCTGTCATCCGAAAGGATAATTTTAAACCCGTTTTTTACGGTATCAACATTGGCAGAACCTCCAACATCTAGGAAATTTGCAGGTTCACCGCCTGCAAGTTTAATGATATCCATGGTTGCCATTGCTAGTCCGGCGCCATTGACCATACACCCTACATTGCCATCCAGTTTGATATAATTCAGATTAAATTTACTGGCTTCAACTTCTGTGGGGTCTTCCTCGAATAGGTCGCGCATTTCTGTAATTTCATTTTGACGATATTGTGCATTATCATCGAAATTGAATTTTGCATCTAATGCCAGTATCTTATCATCAGCAGTTAACACTAACGGATTAATTTCAATAAGAGAAGCATCTGTTTCCTGGTAACATTTGTACATTTTAAGGAACACTTTTATAGCAGTCTTTAATGCGTCACCGGTAAGATTGAGTCCGTATGCTAGATTTCTTGCCTGAAATGTTTTCATTCCAACAAGCGGATTTATCCAAACTTTAGATATCTTTTCAGGTGTTTTTGCTGCAACAGTTTCGATATCCATGCCACCTTCGGTTGATACCATGAAAATATGATCACCACGAGATCTATCAAGTGTTAATGCGGCATAAAATTCTTTTTGGATGTCAATGGCCTCAGTAATAAAAACTTTTCTTACTATTTGACCAGAGGGGCCAGTCTGATGTGTAACAAGGTTCATTCCCAGAATATTTTTAATATTTTCAAGAGCCTTTTCTTTTGTGGAAGAAAATTTCACACCTCCACCTTTTCCTCTTCCACCTGCGTGGATTTGAGCTTTGACAACAACAGCTTCAGTATTGAACTCTCGTCGCACCTGATCAATCGCGTGTTCAGCATCACTCAAATTCTCGATCACAAGACCATCTTGTATTGGGATCCCATATTTTTTCAGTATGGCTTTGCCCTGATATTCGTGTATCTTCAATTTATATCCTTCATATTTGAATTATATTAATTATTTGTAATTGTAGAACCCGCATTTCCTTCAATCGCATCAAAAAGCGAGGAGATGGAGGTAATCACAACTTTTTTACCATGATATTTTAAAAAATATAAAGCAGATTTAATTTTCGGTTCCATTGAGCCACGATAGAAATGTCCGGCTTCAAGATATGAAGCGATTTCACTAGATGTGGCTTTCAATATGGGGCGTTGAGTAGGTTTTTTGAAATCGAGATAGATATGGTCCACATCAGTGACAATAAACATCTCATCTGCCTTTATCACACGGCCCAATAAGGATGCAGAAAGGTCTTTATCAACGACGCCATTTAACCCTTCAAGGGAGCCGTCTTCTTTTAAGTACGCGGGAATTCCACCTCCACCTGCTGCAACAACGATAGTGCCAAAATCCACCAAATGTTTAATAGATAGACCATTGTAAATGTATTTTGGAACTGGCGAGGGTACGACTCTTCGCCAAACGTCGGGTTCTTGCTCTTTTACGTCCCAGCTGTATTTGTCATGAAAATCAGTCGCCTGTTTTTCTGTTAGACTCCTTCCGATAAACTTGGAAGGATCCTGGATTGCAGGATCATCACGATCCACATTCACCTGAGTGATAAACGTGACCACTTCACGATCCGAACCTGCTTTATATAAAGCATTCTGCAAGGATTGCTGGATCATATACCCAACTGCACCCTGAGTATTGGCAACCAGAACACCTAAGGGGAGAGGTGGAGTGATATCAGCGGCAATTTCATTCCGGATGAGTTCAGCGCCAACCTGTGGGCCGTTCCCATGTGTGATGCAAATATTATATCCACGATCAACAAAATGAAGCACTGCTTCAAGGCTTTCTCTTGTATGTCTAAATTGGTCTTGGATGGTTCCTGCTTCATTCTTTGGTGAAAGAGCGTTGCCACCTAAAGCGACGATTACGGTTTTTTTATAGATGCTCATCGATGATTAAACAAGGAGCAGTGATAGGGGTTCACTGCTCCAATTTATTGTTTTCAAATTACTTCGTATATTCGCTGAGAACATCATCCAGAGAAGGTCTACCAATTTCCTGGAGATCGTAGGTAACGCGTACTGACGGATGTTTGATGTCGATAATTCGTCGAAGATCAATAGGGGTTCCAATGATCACCACATCACACACAGTGTTATTGATGGTGGTTTCCAAGTCTTTGATCTGCTCATCTCCGTAACCCATCGCTGGTAGAAGTGTACCTATATCTTCATATTTCTCAAAGGTTTCGGATAGTTTTCCAACGGTGTAAGGTCTGGGGTCAACCAAATCGGCTGCACCAAATTTCTCCGCTGCAACCACGCCTGCACCGTACTGCATTTCTCCATGAGTCAAAGTAGGACCGTCTTCAACGACCAATACTTTTTTTCCGGTGATCAGCGACGAATTTTCAACTGTAACTGGCGAAGCGGCTTCCACAAAAATCGCTCGTGGATTTATTCTACGTGCATTTTTACGAACATCGTCAATATCCAGTGGATCTGCAGTTTCGATTTTATTGATCAACACAACATCAGCTAATCTAAGGTTGGTTTCACCTGGATAATAGGTATCCTCGTGACCAGGTCGATGGGGGTCAACGATAGTGATTAACAGGTCAGTTTTATAAAATGGCATATCATTATTTCCACCATCCCATAAGATAATATCTGCTTCTTTTTCAGCTTCTCTGACAATCGCTTCATAATCAACACCCGCATAAATGATGGTTCCGCTGGTAATGTGCGGTTCATACTCTTCCATTTCTTCAATGGTGCATTTATGTAATTTTAAATCTTCAATGGAAGCAAATCTCTGTACTTTTTGAGCGACCAGATCACCATAAGGCATCGGGTGACGGATTGCAGCTACTTTTTTCCCTGCGTCCTTTAGAATTTGTGCGACGCGTCGGGTAACCTGACTTTTACCACATCCCGTCCGTACAGCACAAATACCAATGACTGGTTTTGTTGATTTGATGGATGTTCTGTTAACGCCCATCATTTTAAAATCAGCGCCGGCAGCGTTTACTAACGAGCCTTTATGCATGACATCTTCGTGACGGATATCTGAATATGAAAACACAACTTCATCTACCTGATGTTGTTGGATTAATCCTATCAGCTCTGATTCATCATGAATGGCGATACCGTTTGGATATAATTTTCCTGCAAGTTCAGATGGATATACTCTTCCATCGATATCCGGGATTTGGGTTGCTGTGAATGCAACCACATTGTACATCTCGTTATCCCGATAGTAGGTGTTAAAATTATGAAAATCTCTCCCTGCTGCGCCCATGATCAAAATATTGATTTTTTGCATTACTTCCATTTTCCTTTTTCTATTAATTAATATTGAAATTTTATCCGGTCAATCCGGAATAGGTATGTACCCGTTATTTTCCTTCCAAAAACGGATACGTGTAATTCAACGGTGGTACGAATGTTTCTTTGATTGTTCGTTGAGATACCCATCTTAAAAGATTTAGAGGCGATCCAGCTTTGTCGTTAGTACCGGAAGCCCGGCTGCCCCCAAAGGGTTGTTGTCCAACCACTGCACCTGTTGGTTTATCGTTAATATAAAAATTACCAGCAGAATGTATCAGTAGTTCTAACGCCTTGTTAATTGCCTGCCTGTCCTTTCCAAAAACTGCACCGGTCAAACTGTATGGTGAGGTGCTGTCAACCAAATTCAAAACACTTTCCCAATCAGTATCGTAAACATAAATCGTCAAAACCGGACCGAATATTTCTTCTTCCATGGTTTTGAAATGTGGGTTGGTAGTCAAAATGGTGGTGGGCTCAATATAATATCCCGTGGATTTATCATAATTCCCGCCGGTGATGATTTCTGCCTCGGGGGAGGATTTAGCATAATCGATGTAAGAGGCAATACTATCGAATGCCGATTCATCTATCACTGCATTCATAAAACAGGTGAAATCCTGAACATCGCCCATTTTAATTGTGTCTATCATATTCGTATAATGATCTTTCACTTCTTCCCAAATCGATTTTGGGATATAGCAACGTGAAGCAGCAGAGCATTTCTGTCCCTGGTATTCAAATGCACCTCTCACCATAGCAGTAGCAAGTGCAAGAGGATCTGCGGACTCATGGGCGACGATAAAATCTTTTCCGCCTGTCTCACCAACTATCCGTGGATAGGTTCGATAATTGGCAATATTATTTCCGATTTTTTTCCACATTTGATGAAATACTGCTGTAGAACCGGTGAAATGTATTCCTGCAAGATGTTCACTTTCCATGACAGGATTTCCAACCTGCCCTCCAGAACCGGGGATAAAGTTGATTACGCCGTCGGGAAGTCCTGCTTCTTTGAACAACTTCATTAGGTAATATCCAGAATAAACAGAGGAGGATGCGGGTTTCCACAAAACGACATTCCCCATGAGCGCTGGTGCTGTGGGTAGATTTCCTGCAATTGATGTAAAATTGAAGGGAGTTACCGCAAAAACGAATCCTTCAAGAGGACGATACTGAACCATGTTCCAAATCCCTTGGGGAGAATGTGGAGGTTGCTGCTGATACACTTCCTGCATAAACATGGCATTGAAATTGAAAAAATCAATTAGTTCGCATGCAGAATCGATTTCCGCCTGGTAAACATTTTTACTTTGTCCCAACATCGTTGCTGCATTCAAAATATCCCGGTATGGTCCGGCAAGGAGTTCCGCCATCTTTTTAAATATTGATACGCGAGATATGTATGGCATGGAAGCCCACTCTTTAGAAGCTTCCATAGCAGTTTGGATTGCAAGATCGATTTCAGCTTGACCAGCTTTGTGATATACGCCAAGTACGTGGGCATGATCATGTGGCATGACACAATTCGAAGTTTGGCCAGTAAAGATTTCTTTCCCACCGATAATAACAGGTATTTCCACAGTATTACCAGCTAGTTCTTCAAGTTTTAATTTAAGTGAAATCTTTTCATTTGAGCCCGGCGAATAATTTTTAATAGGTTCGTTTACTGCTTTGGGTATATTAATAATTGTATTGTTCATTTGGCATTCCTGCATTCTGAAATTGTATGAAATCAAACATAAAAAGCCCCGAAATTTATTCCCTCCTCCGTCATTGCACCAAGCGGTAAAGCATGGTTGAAACTCTCAAACACCTTTATTTGTTCTCCTCATCCGTAAACATGAGATTGTAAATAATTTAAAGGTAAGAAAATGACAAATTTGGATCAGTAATTTGGTGACGGTTGATATTTTGAAAGCAGGTTCAGATTAAATAAAAAGTGTAAATTTTACCAAAGTCAACTACCAATTTTGAGGAAAAAATCGTGATCATTTCAGTAAATCCAGTAACAGGAGAAATCTTACAGGAATATGAGCAATATTCACAGCATGAAGTAAATGAAATACTCGAAAATGCTAAAATAGCTCAAGAGAGCTGGCAACTCACTGCTTTTGGTGAACGCCGGAATCTATTCGAAAAATTATCAAACCATTTGACTGAAAACGAGCAACATTTCGCAGAGTTGATCACAAGCGAAATGGGTAAACCGCTACGAGAATCTAAAGCCGAAGTTCAAAAATGCAGTTGGGTGTGTCGATATTATGCAGAGAATGCAGAAATCTTCCTCAAAGATGAATTGATTAAAACAGAAGCGACAGAAAGTTTTGTATCATTTGCTCCGCTTGGGACAATTTTGGCGATCATGCCTTGGAATTTTCCTTTCTGGCAAGTGTTTAGATTTGCAGCTCCAGCATTAATGGGTGGGAACAGCGCCATTCTGAAACACGCATCCAACGTAACCGGATGTGCGCTTGCAATAGAATCATCGTTTAAAGAAGCGGGATTCCCTAAAGATCTCTTCAGGACTCTCATCTTATCTTCGCATGACATGCAGGGAGTGATCGAGAATGATATCATCAGTGCGGTCACTTTGACTGGGAGTGAGCAGGCAGGTAGCGATGTGGCATCCACTACAGGATCGATGATAAAAAAAACGGTGCTTGAATTGGGCGGATCAGACCCTTTCATTGTACTAAATGACGCTAATTTACAGGAATGTATCCCTACAGCAATCACAGCCCGGTTTTTAAATACAGGTCAAAGCTGCATTGCCGCTAAACGGTTTATCGTTGAAGAGAATATTCTAGATGAGTTTATCAACGGAATATTGGAACGAGTACAAAAACTGATAGTGGGGGATCCGATGGATGAAAAAACTGACATTGGACCACTCGCACGGCCTGACCTTGTGGATGAATTGCACTACCAGATCAGGGAATCGGAGTTGCAAGGCGCTAATATATTGTTAGGTGGAAAGAAATCTGACAGATCAGGATATTTTTATGAGCCCACCATTATAACGGGTGTGACTCCGGAGATGACCGTTTTCAGTGAAGAGACTTTCGGACCTGTTTTTGTCATCATTCCTGTGAAAAGTGCAGATGAAGCAATCCAGCTGGCAAATGATTCTCAATTCGGGCTTGGTGCGAGCCTTTGGACATCAGATATAAAAAAAGCCAAAGAGATGGCAAAAAAAATACAAGCCGGGGTAGTGTTTATTAACGAGATGGTAAAATCCGATCCACGACTTCCATTTGGTGGCATAAAGAAATCAGGATTTGGTAGAGAATTATCCCACTATGGAATTAAGGAATTTCAGAATATCAAGACAGTCTGGGTTAAATAAACTATCTAATCCCCTCTATAAATGGTTCGAATTGGGAATGGGATCACTATTCCGTTCTCGTCAAATCGCTTTTTCAATAACTTGATATACTCACTTTTAACTGTGTGTTGGGAAGGAAAATCCACAGCACGCATAATTACTGTGAAATCGATACTGGAATCATTAAAAGAATGGAATCGTAAATTCGGTTCAAAATCTCTAACTGCACCATCAACCGTACTCAGAATATATTTGGCTGTTTCAAGTGCGATTTGTTCAACTTTTTCGAGATTGCTATTGTAAGCAACTCCACAATCAACCTTTACCCGTAGATTGGCATTCGGAATACTGTAGTTGACGATTGTAGAGGCCGCCATTTCCGAGTTTGGTACCACAATAGTGTTATTGGATCGATCTACAAGTGTGGTATTTCTGAGTGTAATATCTGCTACCGTACCTTCGAGTCCTGAACTGATTCGAACAAAATTACCCACTTGTATCTGTCTCGAAATCAATATTTGAATCCCGGCAAAAAAATTCGCCAATGTGTCTTTTAAAGCAAAACCCGCCGCCATACTCCCCACACCCAAAGCACCCAAAAGCGGCGTAATTTTCATGCCAAAAGTTTGAAGTAGAATCAGCACCGCTATCCCAATGATCAATCCCCGGATGATGATCATAAGAATGCCCAAATTAAAAAACTGATTGTCATATCTGCGGGTATAGCTTGAAATAATCGCTCCAACGATGCTGGCTGTAGCAGTAGCCAGTGATAATACAAATATTATCAGGACCACTTTATTTGCAGGCTCAGTAAAGGCTTTTGGGAATACCCCTGTTTCTAATGCAAGAAAAATACTCCCAATAATCAGCCAGAGTGAGATGTATTTTTTTAGTATTTTCAGCAGGATATCATCCGCTGTCCAACTGGTCATTCCGGTAAATCGCTTCAATTTTTGATAAATTATCCGATTAAAAATCCAAGCAGTCACAAAACCTGCGAGTAATAGACCGATGGGAAGAAAAAATGGTTGAATGAATTTAATAGATTCCATAATTGCTCACTGTTTTAAAAGATTTTTAAAATCACTTCCGGTAGGATTTTGAAATATCCTCAAATCAAATTCAGAAGTCGCAGCCAAAATGTGATCAAATATATCTGATTGAATTTGTTCATACCGTATCCAATCAATGTCATTGGTGAAAAAATACAACTCAATCGGTAGTCCGTTTTCAGTGGGCTGTAATTGACGAACCAGTAAAGTCATTTCCTTATGAACATTGGGATGTGCTTTTAGATAACGAATGATATAATTTCTGAATGTACCCACATTGGTCAAACGTCTGCCATTGATCAGCTCATCGGTATTAACTTTATTTTCGGAATTATAGGATTCAACTTCCTTAAGTGATTCCTCTAAATAGTCAGAAATAATCTGATAGCTCTTGTATCTCTCCAACATTTTTGGCGTACAAAATTGAATGGAGGATACATCAATATGAATGGATCTTTTCACCCGTCGTCCGCCGCTGGCTGACATTCCCCTCCAGTTTTTAAAGGATGAATCAATCAGTTTGTACGTGGGGATCGTCGAAATGGTTTTATCCCAATTCTGTATTTTAATATGATGTAATGCAATATCAATCACATCCCCGTCAGTGCCATACGCAGGAGCCTCAATCCAATCACCTACTTGCAGCATATCGCTGGAAGATATTTGAATACTGGCAACAAATGACAGAATGGTGTCTCGGAATATCAACATGATTACCGCAGTCAGGGCACCAATTCCACTTAATACTCCCCAAGGAGATTTTCCAAGCAGGATGGATACAATAGTGATTCCACCCAAGACATATAGGACGATTTTTACAATCTGTAGATAGGATTTCAATGGAATCTTTTTCCCAATTACCAAATGTTCATATATTTTATTAATGGAGGAAATGAGGCTGCCGATCACGAGTACCAGGATCAATACAATTGACGCTAGTAATATTTGTTGGAGGAATGACGTATGAATCGGAAGATATTCTTTAAATTGATAAAAAATTATGATAGGTACCAAAAATGCGAGTCGATTGAAGACCTGTTCTTCAAGTAAAATATCATCCAGATTTGTTTTAGTTTTTTTCAAAAGCGACGTAATAGCGCGGATGAGAATTTTCCGGGTGAGGTAGTAAGATATCAAACAGACAAATAACACAATTATTAAGTAAATCCACCCGGCGAATACCGGATAGGTCAGAAACCAATTTGCTATATTTTCAAGATTCATGACTTTCCTTTATAGGTTGTGAAAACGATAACTACTCCGTTTGGGGCGGAAATAGAAAATTTATCTGAAATTGACTCATTCAAAGTTCCGCTATGAATTGCAGTCAATGGAATTTTATCAAGCGGATATTTTAATCCGACCGATTCAATCAATAGATTGGGATCCGGGGAAAAAACAGATACCTGTTGTCCCGGAAAGCTGGTGAATGTTCCCTCATCTGATATGGGCTGGAATAATCCAAAATCAGTCAATAGACGGATATCTTTGATCTGACGAACAAATTTTGACAGCAGAAAGATATTCCCAATCGCATGGTCTTCTCTGAATCCGGTAGCACCCACAATGTCTATTTTGGTGATGTTTTGGGAGAGACAGTATAAAATCGCTTTTTCAAGGTCGTTGGTGTCCTGATCAGTATCTTGAATTAATATGTCTCGGTACTTTTCAACCATGGTCGGAGAGATTGAATCCATATCACCAATGATTTTATGAGGGGTCAGTCCATCTGAATCTAGCGCGGCAATAGCGCCATCACAGCAGATAATGAAATCAGACTGAGTAAGAGATTTTTGGGCAATTGGATGTTCGGGATATTTCCCGTTGGCTAAAATCGTGCAATAATGGGGGATAGTTGACAACTGGTTTAATTCTCTATTTTGGCAGGGGACTCTGATTCCCAAATGTCATGCAACCAGATAGAATACAAATTCTTCTTCTCTTCTTCAGGATTTTCGATTTTCACAATTTTATATTTATTTTCAGGTGATTCAGCAGGTGTGATCTGGATGGTGCGCATTATCCCACGGCGCGAAATCGTCAGGGTAGAGGGTTTATCCTTTGGGGCTTCATCCAAATGTTTCTGCGCATTTTCATCCGTCAAACGGATATCGCCTATGGCAATTAATTCATCGTTCACATTGATTCCATCGCGGAACGCTGGTGAATCTGTCAAGACCTGTTTTACTTTCAGATTTACATTGTTGAATTTCATCCCAAACCAGGCATGGTTTTTATCTTTCTCATCGGAATATTCTTTTTCAAGACGAAGACCAAAGCTTTCCAGATAATCGTTGAAATTGATTTCTTCCACGCCATGAACAATATTCCAGATATCGGTCAGTGGATTACCGGCAACACCTTCACATGCAGCTATAAAGTCAGTCTCGGTAAAGCCATCACCGGTTTTTGAATAATCCTTCCATAACTGACGAAAGACATCATCCAGCGAAGATTTTCCTGAAGTCAGGTGTCTGATTTGCAGATCCAGAATGAGACCTATCTGACTGCCTTTGAGATAGTATGACACCGTGCTGTTTACCGAATTCTCGTTTGATCGATACAATTTGATCCATGCATCAAATGATGATTCTGCCACGGACTGTATCTGTCTTCCGGGAGTCCCATCCAATTTCAGGATATCTTCTGCCAAGAGATTTAAGTATTCTTCAGAAGTGGCAATTCCGGTACGACGCAATATGTGATTGTCATAGTAGGCAGTGAAGCCCTCTGAAATCCACAATAGATCGGTATAGTTTTCAGCCTGGTAATCAAAGGGACCCAACTGTGCGGGACGGATTCTTTTCACGTTAAACACATGAAAGTACTCATGTGAGACCAAACCCATGAATTTGAGATAATCGGTTGGGAGCGAGAATTTCCATGGATCCCAGATCAAACTACATGAGTTTTTGTGCTCAAGACCTCCGTATCCACCATCGGTTAGGCAAAGGAAAAAAGTATAGTGATCGTATGGCAAACCGCCAAAAATGGATTGTGCAGATTCAATCACTTTTCGAGTATCATCAATGACTTTGTCAAGATCATAATTTCCGGTATCTGTGAAAGCAATTTCATGAGGTACATCTAATACATTAAAGGTTACGGTCCGTTGATTTCCCAAAAGGATGGGGGAGTCGATGAGGTGATCCAGATCATTGGCAACATAAGAAAAATGATCGCCTTTATACTTTGGTAATTCGGTGGTGATCTTCTCCCAACTCATATGGGGTTCGAGGGAAACCCGGATTTTTCGATTCTCATATCCTTCGGGGAGGACGAAGATACTAGCTCCGTTGAGAAACGCCATATCCTGATCCACGAAGCTGGTTCTAACGGTATATTCAAACGCATATATCTGATATTCAATGGCAATGGTGGAATTACCATTTAAATACACGCGCCACGTATTTTTATTCTGTTTTTCTACCGTCAGAGGAGTCGTTTTTTTATGCGCGTTGAAGGTGATTACATTTCGTGAAAATTCTCGTACCAGATATGAACCGGGTGTCCAAACCGGCATATAAAAGTCATGATACTCACCGGTGAGCCCGGTCACTTCAACCGAGACGTCAATGAGGTGAGTATGCGGATTTTCAAAACGAAGTGTATAGTGAACGTCTTTCGAGGCCATAAGTACTCCAGGTAAAATGCTGATCAATAAATAAATAATTCGATGTTTCATGTGAATTCCAATTGTCTATGGATAAAAATTGACGGGTAATTTACACTAATCGGCTATTGAGAATTCAGGTGAACAAATGGGGGAGACGAAAGGAATGACGCAGAACCTCTAATGGGTTATGAATGATACGAGCTGAATCTTGGCTGGGGATGGTTATTGGAAAAAGGGGGTTAACGTTCGAGGCAATGTGTAGTGCGGGTTCTCGAAGCACTTCACTTTCAAACCTTCACTGAGCCAATTCGTTTATTCATATTTCCTTTTTACGCCATTCGTCAAAGACGAATTGGTGGTGTTGCAACAAAGAGCCACAGCCCAATTGCCCACTGAAACCCGCATTAGGTATTGCCATTGTTGTGCTTTTGTGCTTTTTATTTTATTGTCCGTGCGTTGTCGTGAAAGCTCTTTGCAACCGCACGAAGGAGGATTGCAATGTGCTTGAACTTTGCGTTGGCACTTTTTATATTGTTTTTAATTTTAATTCTTTCAAAAATTCGTTGTGTGCCTGTGTCTTCTTTTCAATCCGATCATTTATAGAAGTCAAACTATGATTTACTACGGTTAAGTCAATTTGTATTTCGTCTTCTGCGGTACTCACATATCTCGAAATGTTCAGGTTATAACCGTTCTTTTCAATTTCTTCCATGGAAACCCTGCGTGCATAACGTTCAATTTCCTCAGGACGATTTTTATAGGTTTCTACTATACTTTCTATGTTCTTTTCTGCTAGGGTGTTTTGTCGTTTCCCTTTTTCAAAATGCTCGCTGGCATTAATGAACAGGACATCATCTTCCTTTTTACATTTTTTTAGCACGAGAATGCAAACTGGAATCCCGGTTGAGTAGAACAAATTGGAAGGCAATCCAATCACCGTATCAATGTTGTTGTCTTTTAGAAGTTTGGTGCGGATACGTTCTTCTGCTCCACCACGGAATAAAACTCCGTGAGGCAAAATAATAGCCATGGTGCCTCCATTGCCGAGAAAGTGGAAACCATGCAACAGGAAAGCAAAATCGGCTGCTGATTTGGGTGCTAGTCCATAGTTTTTAAAACGGAAGTCTTCTGCTAAAGTGTCGTTTGGTTCCCAACGCAAACTAAAAGGTGGATTAGCCACTATCGCATCAAATTCAGTTTTCTTTGAAGGATTCATTTCATTTAATACATCCCACTGATTTTTCAAGGTATCACCGTGAAAAATCTCAAACTCAGTGTCTTTCATGCCGTGCAAGAGCATGTTCATTCTTGCCAGGTTGTAGGTGGTGATGTTGTTTTCTTGTCCATAAATTTTACCTACTGTACCGCCATTGTCTTTGATACGCTTTCTTACATTCAATAATAAGGAACCCGAACCACATGCAAAATCCAACACTTTATCCAGTTTGTTTTTCTTTCCTGTAGATGGGTCTTGACTGTCTAAGGTGACAATCTCAGAAAGGATGGTTGAAATTTGCTGTGGTGTATAAAATTCACCTGCTTTTTTTCCTGAACCTGCAGCAAACTGACCAATCAAATATTCATAGGCATCTCCAAGTGTGTCGGTGTCGGTAGAAAAATCGGCAATGCCTTCTGCAATCTTTTGGATGATGTTGCAAAGCTTCTTGTTCCTTTCAGAAGGTGTTTTGCCGAGCTTATCAGAGTTCAGATTGATTTCTGAAAATAACCCTTGAAAGGAGTTGTCGAACGATTCATTTTCTATGTATCGGAAACCTTCTTCCAACGTGACCAATAATTCTCCATTTTGGGTTCGAGCTAATTCTGAAATGTTGCTCCACAAATGGTCTGGCTTGATAACGTAATGCACCTTTCTACGCATTTGCTTTTCAAACTCGGGTACATCTTCTTCGTTGGCAGCACACCAAATACCAAGAGGCGTGCGACCATCATCTTCTGCTACCTTTGGGTAATCAGAACCTAATTCCTTTTTGGCCGATTCTTCGTAGTTATGCGATAAATAGCGTAAAAACAAAAACGACAGCATGTAATCACGAAAATCATCCGCATTCATTGCGCCTCTCAGGTCATCGGCTATATTCCAAAGGGTTTTACCCAGTTGTTGTTGTTCTGTTTGTGTCATTGACTTATTTTTTTAACCTTATGCGAATATTTCTGGTAATTGGAATTGGTATTTGTCCATAAACACATTCAATATTCTTTTAAATAACTCTTTGTTGTCATCATTCATTTCAACAGGTTGGTATATTGAATATTTCCCATGACTTAACAAGTTTAGGGCTCGTGAAAAAAGCACTTCATCTTCTACCCCTTTTATGCAACTAGAAAAATCATCAGAACCAAAAAATGTTGAGGTCTTCTCTAGAATACTACGTAACATATTAAAATGGTAGGTATTTATCTTTTCGGTAACTGCTGCTTTTTTCAATTCGCTTAACAACGCAACGTGATGAAAAAATGGTGTTTCATTTGTGGCCCTTAAAATATATCCATCAGTACCATTCTTATGTAAAAAATGACTTTTGTGTTCAATCTTTTTAAGTTCGTTATACATTACATTGTAGAATAAGGAATGATGTGAAGAGATGACAACTTTTACTTTATCCTTTCCCTTTTTCAATAGCTTCGCTAAATCGCTTGCAACCCCAATGGCATTGTTATCATCAATTGAGGAAATAGGGTCATCGATGTAAATAAATTTTACCCATCCATAAGCACCTGTGCCATCATCGTCAATCGCCAATTCAGCTATTGCAAGGAAAATACACCAGATAAAAATGTTTTCTTCGCCTCTTGAAACTTTGATATTATCTTGAATAACATATTCAGGCTCATCATTATCTGGTCTATGTTTTGGATTTTTAATTTGCTTTCTAAAAACTATTTTCCAATTATCATAATCAATTCTAAAATCGAAATCAGCATATCGTTCAAGAAAATTAAAAATTTTCTCTTCTAATGCTAATTCTCGAAATCCTTCAAAAAATTTAGAATCTCCATTAATTATTAAATGCCGTTCTGTATCCTTTTCAAGGTCATTATTCCAATGGAAAAGGTCTTCTGTAAAAGCATTATAATAGAGCGTATCAGCTAAAGGATTTTTCCTGCGCTTTTTACTTCTGTCTTTAAACTCCATTGAAAGGCGAGTTTTGCCAGTTCCATTGTAGGCGTACAAAAATACAAAATGATGGTCGTTTAAATCATCTCTTAACCTAATAGCTACATTAGTTAGCGTCTTGTATTTATATATTTTTTTCTTATCGCTCATTTTAGTTAATGTACTTTAGAAAACAAGCCTTGCATCAATCCCTTTTTATGCAACTTCAACTGCTTAATCTTCTCTGTTTGTGCAGTGGTTAAGGCATCTAAAGCAGAAAGACAGGAAGCGATTTTTTGTTGTTCTTCTGGCTTAGGTAACTGAAGGTGGAATTTCCTTTGTGTTGTTATTGGTACTTGGTTCCTAGTTGATTGTGACATTACCCTTGTATACTGTCCTACAAAGAATGGACTTGATAAAGCAAACTTTAGAAAATCATTAATTAATGATTCATTGTCACATCTGTAATAAGTTGCAGTCGTGCTAAGAATTACGAAAGGCAAATTAGTAATAAGCTTAGCAACAGGTCCAACAGTTGCATTATGAGCAAAAAGTATATCACCATCTTTTGCTACTCCTTTCTTGAATTTTTTTGCTCTTTGTAACGGTAAATGTTTACAGTTTGTAAAATCAACTAATCCTGATAAAAAGTCGTTTGCTGTAATATATGGAACACCCTCTTTACTATACTCTTCTGTCCTTGGGTACAATGCTCCGTGATTACCATCTAAATGACTAACAATAATTTTTTCATCAAGCAACTTTTGGATACTCTCCTCCACCCACACCTCATCATTCACAAACTCCGGAAAACGATATTTCGGAACAGTTTCACCCTTTTGTGGGAAAAGGTTTCGCATCAAGCCTTTTTTATGTTCTTTTAAGGCGTCTAATTTTTGGTTGTGGGCTGCAATGACTTCATTTAAAGAAGAAAGGCATGAGGCGATTTTTTGTTGTTCTGGAAGAGAAGGAAAACTAATCCTTATTTGAATTAAGTTTTGATAGTTCAAAGTATTTCTGACTCCACCTTCAAAAATCATTTGTTTAGTGAACCCATCAGAAAATAACCAGTTCAATAAAAAAATATCTTCAACCTTTTTATTATTTGCTCTAAAACTAACATATAAAGGGCTGATTATAGAAATTTCACTATCGTATTTGTATGCCAATGATCCAACATCTATTCGTGATGGGTTATAAGCAAAGCAGCCCTTCTTAATTACATAGTAATTTGAAGTGTCTTTACTAGCAACTCTTCTATTGTCAAAATATTCATCTTGATTTATAAAACCATATTGATTACTTACACTTTGAACCAAAGAATACTTAAAGTCTTTATTTTTTTTTGAATTTTTTAATAACACTTCTTCTAGCGTTGTCTTATCCCATTCACCTTCTTTGACAAACTCAGGAAAACGCAATTCGGGTAATAATTTTATATCTTTATTCATAAGCTGCTAATCCTGATATGTCAAGCCCTTGGGCTAGTTTTTTTAATTGAGGTGCCAAGTCCTTCATCAAGGCTATTTCTGCTTTGCTTCTTTGTTTCCAACCCAGTTCCAAAGGTTCCATGAGGTCGGTAAGTTTTTCACCGTCAAAAATCATTCGGTTCATAATCTGCTCTACAAATGCTTTTAAGTCTGCCGTGTTCAAACCATGGTCATTTGCAATCTTTGCCAGTTCTTTGTCGTATTTCTCTACCCTAAAGTTTTCATAACCTTGGCGTAGAGCCTCTACATCTTTACCGCTTTCCCAGTCCAAGCTGTTGATATAGTCCGTCAAGTCTTCCTCTTCATCCATCAGGTTGGAGTTGGACTTTAACAAATTAATCACCTGAGACTTAGTCATTTTTTGTTTGGAAGGTTTTTGCTGCGTACTATCAGCAATCAGGTTCATGATGTAATCGTAATCAATCACGGCAGAAGCAAAAAGTACAAATTCAAAATCCAGTTGTTGGATTTCATCTGGTGCTTGGTCGTCTTCTTTTTGCTGTATTTCTCTGAATTGCTTGGCGGTTTCTATGTACGAGCTTCTGAACCCTTGCAAGGTTTCCTTCGGCAAGATGGCTTCAATTTTAGACTGTTGCTCCTCGTTCAAATCGGTGTATTGGTCCAGTTGGGTTTTGAGTCGTTGCACTTCCTTAAAATTTTTTACAAAGGCAATCTTCGCAGCATCTCCTCGTAGGTTATACACTCCCTGCGGTTCGTTTACTAAGTTGTGCTCCTGCATAAATTCGTCCAAGGCTTTCACCGCTTTTTGGTATTGGTCAATCACTACGGGAGCAGGATCTACCAGCCAGATTTCTTTGGCTTTGCCGCCATCTTCACCAGAGAAGAGCGTTATGGCTTGGTTTACGGCATCCTGTTGCGAACGAAAATCTAAAATATTACCGTAAGGCTTGGTATCGTTCAGCACTCGGTTGGTACGTGAAAAGGCCTGTATCAATCCGTGATATTTCAGGTTTTTATCCACATACAACGTATTGAGGAATTTGGAGTCAAATCCTGTGAGCAGCATGTCCACCACAATGGTCAGGTCAATCTTGCTTTTGTGTGGATAGTCTTTGTTACTGTACTTCTGGTCTTTGATACGTCTTTGTACATCCTGATAGTACAGATCAAATTCGTTAATCGAGTGATTGGCGCTAAACTGACTGTTGTAATCGGCAATAATTTCCATTAATGCGTTTTTCTTTACTACAGGATTTTGTTTGTTGTCTTCTTTCTCCTGTGTTAAATCTTCTTGCAATTGTCTAATGTCTGCGGCATTTTTTTGACTTTGTTGATTGCCATTCTTTGCAATTAGTTGGGCAGGTGGAGAAAACACACAAGCGATATTGAGTGGTACATATTCGGAATTTTCCGTTTTCTTTTTCTGTTGTATTCCTTTGAAAAGACGATAATATTCAATAGCGTTGTTGATGGATGCAGTTGCCAAGAGCGCATTGAATTTCCGCTGATTCGTTGCAGCACTGTGCTTCTCAATAATCGCCTCCGCTACCGCTTGCTGTGCAATCGCTTCTCCGGGCTTTGGGAATTGGTTGCCCTTGCCTTTGAAATAATCAATGTGAAAACGCAGTACATTTTTATCGTCAATAGCGTGAGTAATGGTGTACGCGTGCAACCGTTTTTCAAAAATGCTTTCAGTGGTTTTGTAGGTTTCGTATTGGTCTTCACGTATTTTTAGAGTTGAATTTTCATCAAAAATGGGTGTGCCTGTAAAACCAAAGAGTTGAGAGTTCGGAAAGAACTCTTTAATTGCTTTATGATTATCGCCAAATTGAGAGCGGTGACACTCATCAAAAATGAGTACTACACGTTTATCCTTTAACGGTTCTAATCGATCAAGAAAGGTTCGGATACCTTTATTTGCTTTTTGTTTATTCCGCTTGCTATTTTCATCCAGTGCCAATCCTAATTTTTGGATGGTCGTCACAATCACCTTGTCAGTGTAGTCGGTAGAAAGTAAACGTCTTACCAACGTTTCGGTATTGGTGTTTTCTTCTACACATCCTTCCTGAAATTTATTGAATTCTTCTCGGGTTTGTCGGTCAAGATCTTTACGATCAACCACAAAAAGACATTTTTCAATATCGGGATTGTTTTTTAGAAGGATGGAAGCCTTAAAAGAAGTCAACGTTTTTCCGCTTCCAGTTGTGTGCCAGATATAGCCATTGCCTCGATTTTGGTGAATGCAATCAATAATGGTTTTTACCGCATAAATCTGATAAGGACGCATCACGAGCAATTTCTGTTCACTTTGGACTAAAACCATGTACTTGCTGATCAATTCGCCAAGCGTACACTTAGTTAGGAATTTTTCCGTAAATAATTCAAGGTGGGTGATTTTTTTATTACTCTCATCTGCGAGTCGGTAAATAGGTAAAAACTGTTCATCTGCATTAAAAGCGAAATGTTGGTTTTTATTGTTAGCAAAATAGTAAGTGTTGGTTCGGTTGCTTACGATAAACAACTGCATGAAACACATCAACGAATTGCCATATCCGTTACCAGGTTCGTTTTTATAACCCACGATTTGCTGCATGGCTTTTCGTGGTGAAATATCCAGTTTCTTCAATTCAATTTGTACTACAGGCAAGCCATTAATCAGCAGAATAATGTCATAACGTTGAAGGCTGTTTTCAGTGTTGATGCGTAACTGACTGATAACCTCAAAATCATTCTTGCACCAGTCTTTGATGTTGACCAAAGTATAGTGGAGCGGAGTTCCATCTTCTCGCTGAAAATATTGTCTTTCACGCAACAGTTTAGAAGCAGCAAAAACATCAGGATTGATGATTTCTTCTCGTAAGCGTAAAAACTCGCTTTCCGATAATCGTACACGATTAAGTGCTTCAAATTTTGTTTTGAAGTTCTGTTCAAGCGTTTTTCTATCAACAATATCAGGTCGAAAGATGTATTTCAGCTCCGTTAGCTGCTTGATTAGACTTTCTTCTATTTGATATTCTTTAATCATTAAAATCTTTTTTCAAAAAATCTTTCAGATTGACGTCCAGTATTTGTGATATTTCTTTAAGTACTTCAAGTTTTGGCTGCTGTCTATTCTGGACATACCCACTGACAACGTTATAACTCTTACTGATTTGACCAGCCAACCACTTCGGTTTAATTCCTTGTTCTTCAAGTACTTCATTTATTCGGTTCATGTCCGTAAAAATTTAAGTCCGCAAGATAATCAATTTAGATTTATTATCTTGAAAAACAATACAAAAAGAGTTACAATAATTATCATTCAGTTGTGGATGGGGGTGACCTCTTTTTATATGGAGGAACGGAGCATCAAATGTGCTTGACTTTTTTCAGCATGAAGCACAACGTGATTATACACAATTGTTCTTATCCCTCCAAATTTGTGATACATGCCCATTTGTTTTTATATTTCTATTATTATAAATTTCGAATCGTTGTATCATAGCAAACAAAATCTACATCTATGCAATAGCGGTACCCAATAAAAACATAGGTGCATCTGAAATCATTTAAGGGGCACCAATGATCCAGGCAAACTTTTTTTGTTGTGTGCTGCCCCTTTTTGCCGTCTTTTCTTCAGTCATTTTCTTCGTAGTAATATGAGTAGTCAATCCCTTTCATAAACATTTCGCGGTCATTTATTTTGGTGGTGAGCGCATTATCCAAAATAGTTTTTAGAACACTATTTTTTGTTGGACTTATCATCATTGCATTCATGTAATCAGGCTTGCTTATTTTACTCCAATCCACGCATTTTCTGATGCGTTTTTTTAATATCAAATCCAACCATATTCGAGCGCTTCTGCCGTTGCCTTCCATAAACGGGTGTGCAATGTTCATTTCTACATATTTGTTTATGATTTCGTCAAATGTCGTTTCGGGCATTGCTTCTATTTGCATTAATGTGTCGCCTAAAAAGTGTGATACGGCAAATTGAAAACCACCTTTTGAAATATTATTTTGTCTGATTTGTCCCGAAAAATCATACAATCCGCCAAACAAATAAGCGTGTATTTGTTGCAAACCTTTGGTTGTGCCAACTTCTATGCTGTTGATAAAAGAACTTTCAAACATGGCATACGCTTTTGTTTTGCTTTTTCCATCTATGCTTTCATCGCGGTACGTAAACCATTCTATAAATCGGTTTGCTTTTTTGCTCGGAAATTCTTTGCCTAAGGTAATAATACCGGTGTAATCAAGCATATCGGACAAACGCTTTTTGCCGTCGGGCGCGAGCAATTTCAACTGGGTAGTGGCACTAACCACTTGACTGCCCTCTTTCTTTAGCTTGGCTTTAAGATATTTCCAATAGTTGCGGGTTTTGGTGTAGTCGTCTTGGTCGGTAAATAAAGCTACAATATCCAACACACTAAACCACCATTTGGCGTTTTGTTCATCCCAAACGGCTCGCACTTCGCGGTCGTCAAAAAAACGTATGGATATTTTTGCTTTACTCATAATTTTAATATTATCTATTCTGTCACTCTGTAATTATCCGTACAAAGTTATGATATTTTTTATCTTTTAGTTGAAGTCTGCGGTGTCACGTTACAATGTCCGACAACGGTTGACAATATGAAACGGTTGAGTTTTCCGGCTGTGTCTGTGTCAACCAACAAAAAAGCTGAAACGAGAACCAAACGCTCCCAAACCACTGAACCCTAACTGTTTTATATTGTGTGTTATGCAAAGTAATTTGTTTTTTCAATATTTTTAATCCAAAAGTCAATGTTTACTTCTTTCCTTTCAATCTTTTGATTTTCTTTTCTGGCAAATAGTTTTCTGATGAAATGATGTTTTCACCGCTTTCCTGTTCTAATTCTTTTCTTGCGTTACCAGCAATTTTTCCACCAATTTTTGCGGCATTTCTATTTTCCACAAATCCATTTGCATCTCTTGCCCTAGCAACTTTTGTCGTCGATGCTTCACCAAGCATTGAAAATATCAATTCAAGGTCAGTCAGGTGGTCACGAAGGTTTTGTCTTTTTAATCCTTTTAATTCTTTGTATTGTGAAGGTGTTAGTCCAAATGTGGCTTTGGATATTTCTGCTGTTAAGATTGCATATTCAACTTTTTCCTTTACTCCTCTTTCTTTCCATTCGTCAGTTAACTCATCACGAATTGCAATACTTCGCATTCTTTTTTCAATCCATGCATCTGAATAGCCTTTGCTTTTATAAATCTCTCTTGTCCGTTTTGATGCTAATTCCGGATTTTCTATTTCTTCCAATCTTTCGTAGCCCACTTTTGCTAACCAACGTTTAAATGGTTCTGCTTTTGGTGATGGTACAGATTGAATTATTCGTAACAGGGTTTCAGTATCAGCGATTTCAGTCTCTCGCATTTTACCATCTTTCGCTTTCATTTTCAACTGTCGACAATTTGTCGACAGTTCAATGCCATTTTCCTTTTCTCGCTTTTTTAGCCTGTACCAATAGTCTCTGGGTTTGTCGCTTTCAGTCAATATTTCTATGACATCAACAACGGCAAAATACCATCTTTCTCCCTCAATATCCCAATGGGTTCTAACTTGGGTACTCTGGAATAATTTAATATTAGACATTTAGTTAATCGAATTATAATTGTATAAACAAAGATAATAGAAAGTCGGTAAAAATTTTAAAGTCAATTTATTTCCTTTTCAAATAGATTCCTGTCTCAATGACGGTTTGCATTATGTTGGGCAACTTACTTATATGCGCAATATCATTGCGCATATGCACATGAAAACAGCTTCATAGCCACATAAATCTTGCACTTTATTCATAGATCCAATGGGTTTATTTTTTGTACAAGTTCTGCATCAAAAGTAATTAGCACCTTTTTCATCACATGTAAAATCTACATCTGTGAAAAAGCGGTACCCAATAAAAACATAGGTGCATCTGAAATCATATTAAGAACACCAATTTCACCTTCCACCAATCAATTTCTCTTCGACGAAAAGATAGAATGTAAAATGAAAGGCATGGATTTCCGCCAAACTTTAAGCGCAACTTTTATTCAGATTGTTCAGAACTTTCAATCCCAAATAAGTCGAATGGTTGTTCCTTAAATGTTTCATTAAATAAAGAGACGATAAGGAAGATGTATGCGATAAATCCAAAAACAATCAGTATCTGAACCTTTGATGTCTTTTGGATATCTTGTTTTGATTTTACATCACAAACTTCACCAGGGCAATATTGAGCTTTTTCTTTATAAATCAGTGAATAAAATTTACATCCTAAACAAATCCCAAACGCTGTTTCAAAGAATAAGAAGATAAGGCAAATCATACAGATAATACCCGTTATGGGGCTCCACGAATTTACGATCACTTGAAGAACCAACATGATTGTCGCCAAAATTACACCGATTATCCAGGCAAACTTTTTTTGTTGCGCCCCAACATATTCGGGGACTTGATTTCTGACAATCAAACGCCCAATGATTAATGAAGGAGAAAACCTGGGATTAATAAAAACACGAATTACAATATCCGTAAAGAATATGATAACAGCAAACTTGAGCATTAAAAAATCCGCATTTGCAGCTGCCCTCTGGATTGAGATAAACATCATTAAGAATAGAATTCCTGCTGCCGCTCGTATTTCTCGTTCATTTAAAACGGGGATGTTATATCCTTCAACATCTTCACCAAATTTTATTATTTTACTCAATTTATATTCCATTATTTATTTAGCATCGACTTTTTTCAATTTTAACATGGTTCGTCATTCATCATATCCAAAGGATAATCTATAAACAAATTAACGCATCTCGCTAATTCAATTTACCTGCGATAAATCCTGTGGTCCAGGCGGATTGGAAATTATAACCTCCGGTTATGGCGTCAATGTCAAGTATCTCTCCTGCAAAATAGAGGCCTTTACACACTTTACTTTGCATGGTATTCAGGTCGAGACTTTTCAAACTGACACCTCCACATGTGACGAACTCTTCTTTAAAGGTTGTTTTTCCTTTTACCTGGTACACATCATTGGTTAGTACCCTCACCAATTTGTTCAGCGATTTCTTGCCCAGTTCTCCCCACATTTTCTCTGCTGATAAGTCACTTTTCTCTAACAAATACAGCCATAATCTTTCAGGTAATAAATAAGGTCTCATATTGGATAATATTTTTTTTGAATGTGAGTGAACAATGCTTTTCAGCAGATCTGCCACCACATCGTTATTGGTTTCATTCACCCAATTTACCTGAACCTTAAAGTCATAACCCAGTTCACTCAATATTCTGGCTCCCAAAGCGGATAATTTTAAAATGACAGGCCCGCTCATTCCCCAATGCGTGATCAATAGGGGACCTCCCGATTTGAACTTTGTGCCCTGGATATTCACTAACGTATTTTCCACCACAATCCCCATCAGTTGGGTGATTGATTCCGTAGGCAAATTAAATGTGAATAATGAAGGCACCGGATTCTCAATTTTGTGATTCAACACTTCCAGCCATTCCAACCCTTTTCTCTGTGGAGAACCACCGGTAGCAACAACGACCTTGTGAAAACGTTTCGGTTGGTGTTCTTTATTTAAGAAATCCAACTCTAACAGGTGGTCTATTTGTTTAATGCCTTTTATACTTGTTCCCAATTCAATTTCAATTTTTAGTCTTTTGGCTTCCTTCAAAAAGCAATCAATGATGCTTTGTGAACTTTGAGATTTGGGAAATACACGGTGATCGTCTTGAATGACCAAAGGGACACCTCTGGACTCAAACCACTCTATCGTCTGGTTGGGATTAAAAACATGAAAGACTTTTTTTAAACTTTTCCCACCTCTGGGATACGCTTTACAGAATTCATCTATTGAAGTACAGGCGTGGGTAACATTACATCTTCCGCCACCTGATATTTTTACTTTGGATAAGAGTTGCTGTGATTTTTCAAAAATGACAACATTGGCGGTTGGATAATTTTCTTTAGCCGTAATAGCTGAAAAAAAACCGGCAGCGCCACCACCTATGATTGCAATTTTCATATTAATCAATGTCAGCGTTCTGCTACGCTGGACGAGAAGATTTGTTGAGTTCCCCTAAACATGCTAATGAGGTATGAAGTGATGATCAATCGTTAGTCCAATTTAACCATCTAGTGATCCAGTAAATTGTTTAATTCCTCTTCCGCGGTAGAGTAGGACGTGAAATGGATGGCATGAATCCCGATCTTCTTTGCCGCTTCAATATTCTCAATACGATCATCGAGAAACACTAGAGAGTTGTAAGTAATAATTTTCATTCAAATAAAGTTAAAAATTTGTCTGTAATATCGCTCATTATAATCGATGGAAAGGTTATTTTAGGATGCCATAACTTTTTAGATGTCATCCTAATTAAGTTTCTTTAGGTTTTTATTCATGAGTAAGGATTTCATTTGAGTAATTGCCACGTTATTCAGTTGTAGCAACCTTTCGCTCTGTTCCGATCCCTGATGTATCAGAATCGCATTCATGCTTTCCATGTTCGAGAGTACAACCAATTGTTCAATGGTTGCCTGGTCTCTAATATTTCCTTCAATTTTAGGATTTTCTGTTCGCCATTGTTGGGCGGTTTTTCCAAACAATGCCATGTTTAAAATATCAGCTTCACTGGCATAAATCAGCGAAACATCTTTTTTTAATAACAATTTGGGGATAATGTTTTCTTTTATGGCGTCGGTGTGAATACGATAGTTGACCTTTGCCAAAGTACGTTGGAAATTCCATTCGAGTTTTAAGCTGTCGTTTTCATCGGCCTTTAATCGCTGATATTCTTTTACAAGCAGCAATTGGAATTTTGGACTAATCCACATCCCAAAATGAAAAGCAATGTCTTTATGTGCATAGGTTCCACCATATCTACCGGCTTTTGCAGTCAGTCCGATAGCTCCCGTATGCGCAATCCATTGTTTTACTGAAAGTACAAACGTATTTGAGCCTGATGAATTTTTAATTGTACCGAATTCGGTATAATTAAAATTGGGATTGTAGAGAGCTTCCCACTCTCCAAGATATTCAATAGTGCCTTTTAAACTTAACCATTTTATTATAATTGCTTCCTGCATTTGGCTTTTAGCCATGTCTGTCAGCGAAATATAGTCTTCTTGTCCTCGGGAGATAACTGCAATGTCAGATCCTTGAATATTAATTGTTATCTTTTTTGGCATTGTTTATTCTTTCTTCATCTTTTTTCTCTAATCTGTTTGTCATGACAGGTGAAATCTACCCCTATGAAAAAGAAGTGCCCAATAAAAATATAGGTGAACTCGCAATCATATCAAGAACACCAATTTAACCATCTAGTGATCCAGCAAATTGTTTAATTCCTCTTCGGCGAGAGCATAGGATGTGAAATGGATCGCATGAATCCCGATCTTCTTTGCCGCTTCAATATTCTCAATGCGATCATCGAGAAACACCGATTCAGCAGGTACAATATGATACCGGTCACAAAGGAGATGATAGATTTCCAATTCAGGCTTAACCAATTTCACATCCGCGGAGAAGATGATTCCATCAAACAGTTCAAAAAATTCATTATTGTCTTTTAAATAGTGCCCGAAGCTGGAGGAAATATTCGACAGGCAATATAAGCCGTACCCACGTCGGTGTAAACTGTGTAACAATTCTACTGTTTCCGGGATCGGTTTCAAGGATTTTTTTAACGCATCCATAAGTTGAAGTGTCATCTCATGAGGTATGTTCAAAATCGATGCAAAGGCGATTTGCAATTTTGCTTCGGCAATGACTCCCCGGTCAAACTCCCTCCAAATGGATAATAATTCCTCAGGAAATTCATCGAATGATATTTTCAGTGAAGGCGAACAAAATTCGGTCAACACTTTTTGAGGGTTCCAGGAAAAGAGCACTTTCCCTAAATCAAAAATGATATTTTTTACAGGTGATGTCAATGTAGTTATCCTATATTTTTATGGTCCAAATGATGCTTGCCAATCGTTTTTTAATCTTCCTCATAGATTCAAAGACCTCTTCATCTTTAGGTAGATTCCCATAAACCAAGTCTTTAAAATCGACATTATAAATGGTCTTTAAACCACCCCAAATATTGTCTAGGCCTTTGAATATTATTGCTTCGTTTGGATGATGAACTAACCATTCGTTGTTATTTCTGAAACTGATTACATCATCATTAGCAACTTTCAACAGCAACTCATCAAAAGCAGGGGAGTTGAAAAAATCGTAAACCTCTTTTTGATGCAGCAGTTGATGTAAATCGTAAGTATGCCTGATTTTATTCTTTAATTCGTCAGTTGGGTTTTCTCCATATGAAAATCTAACCAAACTCATTATCTTCTCACAAAGTGTTCTTATGGGTTCTAATACACGAACATCAAATGGTAATAGTCCATTTTCTTGGGCAATTTTCTCCTGTCCGTTATTCAGCATCATTTCTCCCACAAATGAATTTAACTTTTTTGTCGTGTATGGCTCATAATAACCTAACCAAATGGCTTCGACCACAATGATATCCCTAACTTGACCGAAATTGCCTTCAAATAATTTGTTGTAAGTATGTGCTGTTTTCCGATTCATTCCCATTTTAATTGTTAAACCCTCAACATTGACTTCGGGTAATACGGTTTCTACTACTTTGCTAATCGTTTTGATTTTTGTTTTGAGTCTGCTGTCAGTTTCCCCTTCTCTCCGCATTACAATTAAATCAATGTCTTCCGAAAACCGGTCTATCATTTTGTAACATTTCGATAAAGCTGTTCCGCCTTTGAAAACGGCTTCACTACCTATTGCGCTATTGAAAATTGTGTTTAAGACATACGTCACCCAATAATCTTTTTCAATAAAAATAGGTGGAATATTCATCTGCTGCGCAGTAATTCTTACGGCATCCCGAAACAACTTGGTATTTAAGTGTAGATTCATTCGATATTCCAATTTTTGATAGCGGGTAAATCAGTTTGGTTTATACCTAACTTATATTTTGTGAGTGGATTTAAACTGTCTTTCAGCTTTTGGGTTTTTATATTACGATTTATATTTTCTAAAATTGCACCTACCAATGCCCTTGCTCTCGGCGGATAAAATAATGCGTACTTCACTATTCCTGTAATTTGTTTGTCGTTTAGTTCTTTGATTTTAGTGGAAAGTATTTTCACAGAAGTATTCACTCTACTATCGGGTATTCGTTTAATGTCTTTGAAGGCATCTAGTAAACCTAACAGCTCATAGTTTTCGTCTGTTACGTCGGTATAACTTTTTACCGCATCTGCTTTGAGCGACCCTCTGTTTATGGAAATGCGATTGCTACGACTGGCGATTTTGATACGAAATGTCATTTGGGTAGTTAAGCCCAATCGGTTATACAAGGAAAAACCTGTTTCGTAGGCTATTCGTTTGCCGTTTTTGAATAAATATTGTTTAAGTTGGTCGTTATAATCGGGTTTTAATTCCCCAAAAACGGTTTGTTCAGGTTTGTAAAATACCCCTTTGGATATTTTTTTAATGCTCCCTTTTTTTTGCAATCGTTCCAAGGCTTTTGCTGCCGTTTGGTAATCTGTTTTTGAAATGCCCAAATCGGCATACCCAAAGGACTTTCCCCGTGGTAATTTTTCAATATTTGTTCGTATTTGTTCAATCAATTTCATTTTGCAAAGATATTTTCATTTCATCAATTGTCAAGTTTGTTGAGCATAAAACATGACAAATAAGTGCTAAAAGATAATACATTTTGCAGTTTAATTAGCCATGTATCATTAAACATCTATTCCACTATCAAATTTCATGCGGAGAAGTTTAAACCCCACATGCGAAAATATGAGTTTACTATCGAGATTGATCACTGAGCTTTTGCTCCAGTGCGAGTAGGAAATCAGGATGAACCTTGCCGTCATTTGCCAGCACCAATTGAACATCAGTCCATGCCAAATCATATTCTTGCAGGAAATAATAGGCCACCGCACGATTATTCCTAACTTCTAAATTATCAGGACTTATCGCAAGCGCTGAATTAAAATCTTCAAGTGCACTTTCAAAAACTTTCAACTGCAGGAAGGTATCTCCACGGTTATTAAAAACATTCGCATTCATTGGATTAATTTCTAATGCTTGATCATAACTGCGAATGGCTTGTTGCCAATCTTTTTTGGATTCATACACGTTCCCAAGTAGATAATAGGCTTTGGCGTGGAGGGGGGACTCCTCAACAGCAGATACTGCGAAGGACATTTCATCTCGGTACGTATGGCTCCGAATCCAGGTTTTAGCTCCAAAGGATATCAAGATGACGACTAAAAACATTTGAAGGATTCGAGGATATTTTTTAGTGAATAAACTCCAAATATTTAGTTGTGAGATGAGAAGAAAAAATCCAATAGAGGATAAATATAACCGATGTTCAAAATGCTCGTCTTCAAGGCTACCCCATAATAACGGAAGTGCACTCATGACTAAAAACCAAAATAGACCCAATGTGAAAATCCCTTTATTTCGAACCCCCACAGAGAAATAAGCAAGAATGATCAGGATGATGACAAGTAATCCCGGCCATAACGGAGTCTCTATTACCGAAGGGAAAACAGATTGATGTAATGGAATAATTAATTTGCCAATTGAAATTATAAATGCCATAATCACCTGAGTGAAATAATCATAATAACTGGCAATGCTGAAAATAAATCCGCCCGTCATCACCAATTTTCTCGGGATGATAAATAAAAAGCATGAGATAAACCAAATGAATGATAAAGGCAGGATCTGCTCTCTGTACTTGGAATTGAAAATAATCACACCAAAAATGAACATCAGAAGAACGCCCTGCTCCTTCGTGTACATGGCAAGTATAAATGAGACTATGTTTACAGCCAGCATGCCGTTACTACCGGTGCTACAGTACCTGAATAAGGCGATTACAGCAATAAGTGCGTACAATGTGAGTAGAGTATCATTCCGCCCCGGAATCCATGCTACCGCCTGAACATAAATAGGATGAACCAGAAATAATAATCCCCAGAAAAAACCAGTTTTCCTTGAATTCGTTACTATCCTGAATAATAAAAACACCAGGATAGATACAGAAATATGGATCAATAAATTTGTAAGGTGAAATGATAATAAACTGCCTTTACTGATCTGCCCCCATAGATTGGACCACCTTCAAAGTTACACTTTTCCCAGTTTTTGTTAATATTCAATTAATAAAGTTCTTTTGTTTAACCACCACATCCGGTAAGATGACTTCAGGAGCTGGAGG
>FLOH01000933.1_pt1 | contig 50513 bp, 58 predicted proteins | sample 756751 | NCBI WGS metagenome assembly FLOH01 (sample SAMEA4026879, study PRJEB14308) | marine metagenome | biome: coastal water; material: water | depth 74 m | reverse complement strand
GCGTCAGATGTGTATAAGAGACAGTACGCTCGCATTTTTTTATGATCTACGTTAATCGTGATTCCGGCGTTCACCTCAGCAACGAGAGCATGAACCGCACGAGCAGCTCCCTCGCCATGAGGTGGTTTTCGTTTGCTGTCTCTCTTAATACACACCTCAACCGGAGCATTTAGGGTAAATACTTTATGTTGCGCGTCCAGGTTCATTCGAAAATGATCGATCTGCTCCATGTGGTAGAAATTGCCATCTATAATGACGATTCGTTCAGCATCCAACTGCTCTTGTATATGCGGAATCACCAATTCATTCGCAGCAATAAAATTATCTGGACTGATATACCCCAACTCTTCATCAACAACGTCTAAACCATTCTCTTCCAGAACTTCGTCTATCGAAATATATTCAGCACCAAGCATCTGTGCCAGTTCTGTTGCCACTGTTGTTTTTCCGACGCCCAACGGGCCTCTAATGATAATATATCCCATACTTAAAGCGGTTGTACTTCTACAAGTTGATCACTATGTGACTCGAAAAACTCTTCCCCATCTCTAATATCCTGGATCGGACATGGATCAGCATCTCTCGCTTCTTTGCTGACGATAATATTCTCTGGCGTGATTCCCCGCGCCGCATACTCCGCTAATACATCATCGGTCATAAAATCAAACATCGAAGCATTCAGCTGGCCACCTAAGGCAAATTTCTTCATGCCGATATCATAATTAACCTGCATCACATCTTTTTGACCTATATAACCAACGAGCTGACCGGCAATAACCTTATCCCCTTTTTCTAGCTCCGGAAGCAGATTCATGTGAAAGATTTTAAACTGCCATCCACTACCGCTCTTCACGCTCGCCTCAAAGTTAACATGCTCCCCAGGAGGCGATGAATTAATACTCGTAATCTCACCATCAAAAGGAGCATACACCTCAACGACACCACCCTCAGCGAGCAAGCCCTCGATGGGCTCAATATAGTGCTTCATAGAACGGAGCGTCTCTTCCTCTGCATTGATATTCTTTCCGCTAAAGTCATGGCCATAGCAACTCCGAAACAAAGAAAGATTTTTCGTCTGATCTAAATTGATCGGGTTCGCGGTGATGAATGTACCCGGCTCTCCTCCTTGTTCATCGCCACCATTCAAGCCATCCTCATTTACAAAGAAAAAGAAAACCATAACCACTAAAGCAAACAAAGAACTTGCAGCACCTATAATTGATACTCTTTTCTTTTTCATTCCGAGTGCGGGTTATACTCGTTTGAAGGGTTTGTTGATTTTAGCTTAGAAATGTATGTAGATTAACAGTTGGTGATGGACGTTGTCTACTAAAGATCGTTAGCCGTTATATTTGTCAGGGTTTTGACCTACGTAAATTCTTACTCCACGATACTTAAACTCCTTCTGACCCTCAACATACAAGCCAGCCTTTACTAACTCTTCGAGTAAAGCCAGGCTTGAATCAGATTCCTTATCTCTATAAACAATTACTCCATCCGGAATATATCCACCAAGCATTGTTTGTATACCGTTCGTAGTCCAACCGCCAGCAACTAACGTCCTATCTATTTCGTCTGCCAACCGCCTGACCTCGCTATCACCGCTTTGAATATAGATAGTATGCTCTAAAGGATCCAATGCTTCCAATCTAACAACCATATCCTCTACATGAGAAGTAATTAGCCGCCGATCTGGTCTCTCATTAATATTAGTAACTATGTGCTTTCCTTTGCTTTTGTCTACATTTTTTTGCTTAAAGACAAACTTACTTGAACCTGAAGTATCCACATTGAACGTGACTTTTTCAATTATACTCTTGAGCCAACTAAATTCCATATTTTCTATCCTAACTTATTCGGTTATTCTTCGGGTAGCGTACTCCTCCGCACACAGCCTGTCAACAAAAGGCCACAAAATAGATGGTATATGCTAGACTGACTTCAACATGAAAACGCACCACCCACTACCATTACTTCTAGCCGTCTTTGGATTCGGAATATTTTTCGTGTCATCCATCGCCTTCACGCCCGTGCACGCCAAAACCAGAACAGTACAACAGGTGAAGAGTGTCACGATCACGGATATCGGGGAAAAAACTGCAAAGTGAAATGGACCAAACGCAAAGGCACAACGTATACCCTTGCACTTCAGAAACCAAACGGCACAAAGATCAAAACATGGCGAAAACTCAAGAAACCAAAGAAGAAAATTCTAACGAGGCACAACCACCTACGCGCAGGCAAGGCTTATATGGTTAATGTGAAAGCATGCAAGAAGAAAAAATGCTCTAAATGGAAAAAGAAAAAATTCAAAACAAGGAAAGTACCAAGTGTTGAGGTTATAGACACTAAAAAGGAAGATGCGGTAGAAGAAACACCAGTTGTTGAAAAAGACACTAACGAATCCGCACCTGCAGCTGAAAAGCCTGCTACAACTCCAACAATTGAAACGCCTGTCGACAGCTTCATTCCCCTGCCCGAAATCACAGAACCAGAACCAACGACAGTATACGAGTGCTCATACGACGCATACAACTGCTCATCATTCTCTACTTGGACAGAAGCACAAAAAGCACATGACTATTGCATAGAACAAGTCGACAAAGACATTCACCGTCTAGACTACAATAAAGACGGAGTTGCTTGCGAAGGCCTACAGTAACCTACGGCGTATGCTTAATCGTGAAAGTTGTTGTTCCAGATAAGTAGCCTTCACTACGTATGTACTGGCGTTGTGCAAATTTACCCTGCTCATTCAAGTACGCCCAGTTGCTGATCTGATATGCGGTGCGCTCTCCCCAATCCAACTTACCTAATCCATTACCGCTACCTCCGTACCCGATATACTCCTCTTCATGGAGAGTATCGAAATCAATAAGGAACGGATCTGGCTGCGTCACTGATCCGTGAAAACCAGGAATATCGCAGACCTCCGTCACATCTGGAGCATAATCCCCTTCTGGTCCGTTCACAATAACCATATCAATAGTAATCGAAGGAAAGCCTTCCGGAGTGGTCTTAATATCCAACAATGCCAACGGCACCTCGAACGGATGGTTGATCACCTTCTCTTGATCACAACCGGTAATTCCCTGCCACACAGGGTAGGTCTCTTGCAGCTCACCAGTACCCTCCCAATTAGTTAATGCTTCGTTCAGACGAATCGTCGCAATACCGGTAGAGTGCGATACCTCTGTTGGTAAGTTCGGGAAGGTCCATGTCATCTCGCTCTCGTACGACACCTCGAAAACCGCACACTCTCGAATTTTTGCCTTTATTTCTTCGCCCTTCAAACCCTCTCTTTCTTCTAGTCCAAACACCTGAGCAGCCTTTGCCCAGAACACAATCGAAGATGCCTCAAGCGGATCTTTTTCCTGAATACATTTGTCATGTGCTACATCAACCGCGTTCGCGATTCCAATCGCCATCGCATTCAATGCCTCTTCCGCCTCTTCCGTAAACTGATCATCCATTCCACGCAACTGCACCTGTGCCAGCCATGAAGTGTACTGACGAATGGCATCAAGAATCTGCCCCTCATCTTTTTGCGCGTTCTTCAACTTGGGCAGCACTTGCTCGTGATACCACTCTTGCAAAATGTTAAAAGCTTCACCGCTTGGCACCACGGCCATCTCTTGCAAGCGTTGGTGATGAGGATTTGTTGGGATGACCACCTTTAAGTATCCTTCAACCTTAATAGTAGGCATTTCTAGAATACCGTATCCGCTGAACTCCGTGATAGTAAATGTCGCAGTAGTACCCTCTACTTCAATTGGGAAGAGGTAAAACTCCTCGCCATCACCCTCGTATGCAAATCCCATTAGCTCATCTGTAGCGGTGCCTTCAGGAATTTCCATGGTAAGCGTCGCTGGAGAAAGCAGCGCCGTACCAGATGGCTGTAAATCCACGGCGGTCACAAACCCTTCATCAGCGGGAGAATTGGTCACACCTGTCACAGTATTCATTGTAATCTCTTGTCCGAGCGCCAAAGAAGAACCTGGCATTGTAAGCACATGACCATCCAACTCAATACGACCTCCTTCATCTAAAATGAAATCACGTGCAGTACTCTCCCCTTTAGCCACCTCAATCGACAACGGATTCGGTTTTTGAGAACCATCCTCGCCTCCTGTGAATGAGCAACCTGCACCCACTAATACAATAGCCGCTAATAATACTCCAAATGACGTTGTGATTTTTTTCATACCGCGTTATTTAAGTAATCGTTCTGCATTTTTATAGGCAAACTTCTTTTGTACCGCAGGATCAAGCTGCCCTATAAAAGTTCGTCCATAATCCACCAAGCGTCGCCCCACTTTTTTATTGAAAGTCCACGCAGAGACACCCCCACGATCGGTGCCCCATAGAAACTGATTTGGATGAGCTTCAATGGCGGACTTCCAGTTATCAACATCAATTTGTAACAGCGGCGCATAATCAGCGGTCGCTTTCAAAAAAGAATTCACATCCTCGTCAGGGTGCAATAAATACTGGTCACCATACAAATCATTCACAGTAAAGTACAAATTTGGATGATCGTCCATTAAATCACCAATCGGACCCTCCTCTTCCACTTGTTCTCCATGAACAATAAAATTCACGGTCGGATATTTATCCAACATGCGACCGAGAGCCTCTTGATGGTTCACGCCGGGATGCAAGTACACAGCCATCTTCCTTTTCTTGAGAACCTTGTAAATATCTCGTAAAATCTTTTTACTAGGAGACCACTTTGTACTATCCCCGGTGACCTGGGTAGTGAGACTAATCTCACCATACCCTTTGAAGAGTTTTCGTCGACTCTTTGTATATTTTTTGAAGTTGCGCGCGTTCACGGTCGGTGTTCCATTCTTCTTGCCTGGAGGCATCAAAAACGGCACGAACAACTTTGGATACTTTCCAAGAATCTTGTCCGCTTTTTTTAAAAAAACTTTTTCGTCTTCACCAACGTACACGGGGAAAAAAGAAAAGGCTTTACGCGTCCCCTCAGCTCGCAAGGTGCACACAATGCGTTTGATATTCACGTTTTTACCAAACTCTGGATTCGGTGCTCCATCAGTCGCAGCCGGCATGTGCAAGTGGGTATCAATAATAGGTCCGGTGTAATACTCATCACCTTTGTTGCTCAAGTTCATCGGCGCACACTTCTTTTTTGCAATGTGTCGTTCTCCACTTACCGCCTGCGCCGGAAAGACCAACACGAAAAACAAAACGCTAGCAAGCGCAGCGCTCACGAACGAGATCCCCGTGCGTCCTATACCATCCATAGCATTTTATGTAACGTCGATTAGACAAAGTTCTTGAACAGGTCTTCTGCTGGGACATTACTAATGTCGTGATCCACAAGCGGCTTCTCTTTAAGCGCCTCAATACTACTCTCGTAGGTTGGCATATCCACCTGGTAGAAAATACCGGTTGGGATGCGCTCACCCCACTCGTCCGCGCGTTTCATAGCCATCTCTCTATCGGTCTTATCGTACCCCTCTTCCTCCTCTAACTTGTACACGCGTGATTTATAGAACTGAATAGTGTTCGTTTTATTGTAGGTCGGGCACTGTTGCAACACATCAATTACCGCAAACCCTTTATGCTGCATGCCGGCCAACACTATCTCATGAAGCTGTTTTATATCTCCAGAAAAAGCACGAGCGATAAATGAAACACCATCCGAAGCAAGTGCCAATTTCAACGGATTTACCGCCGATTCCAAAGCACCATGCGGAGTGCTCGATGTCTTGGTTCCCTGCTTGGTTGTCGGAGAGTACTGACCCTTCGTGAGTCCGTAAATCTGATTGTCATGAATAATGTACGTATAGTTCATGTTACGACGCATCGCGTGCATAAAATGACCCATACCTATGCCATACCCATCACCGTCACCACCAACAACAACCACATTCAAATCATGGTTTGCAAGATGCACTCCAGAAGCCAAGGGTTGAGTGCGACCATGGATACCTTCGAAACCGTACGTATTAATATAATGATTCAACTTACCAGAGCATCCGATTCCAGAAACAACGCAGGTCTCGTGCAATGGCCGACCCAACGCAATAGTCGCCTTCTTGATACCCATCAAAATTCCATAATCACCACACCCAGCGCACCAGGTTGGGGTTTCTACCACGTTTGTCTCCGGTAGTTTTGGTTTGTTCTGTGGTTCAGTACTCATACCGATTCGTTTAACACTTCTCTTGCCGTATCGAGCAAATCCTCTGGGTAGAATGGTCGTCCGTCGTAACGGCGAACATGCCCATCCATCTTCACGCCGGTCTTTTCTAAGAGGTACCCCTCGAACTGTGGGGTCTTGGCTCCTTCTACGCAAATCATCTTCTTTGTCTGTGCAAAGGCAGCCTGAACAAGATCAACCGGCAACGGAAGGAGATGCGTAAAATGCAGAACATTCACAGAGAGACCTTCTTTCTCGGCCATCGCGAGCATCTGCATCATTGGTAATTTAGTCGATCCCCATGAAACGAATGTCAGGTCAGCCTCTTCCGGGCCGAGCACCACAGGACCCTGTGCATCCTCAGCTACAAACGTATCCATCTTGCGGAATCGCTTGTCGACCTGCTTCACCGTCTCCTCTGCATCCTCAGTTGTATACCCATACTCGTCATGCTCATAAGAAGAGGCAATGTGTCGTCCATTTTTCATTCCTGGCAATACGCGGGGTGAAATTCCATCGTCAGTATACTTATGACGTAGGTACTGCTCACCATCTGCGGTCAGTGTATTCAGCTCCTCCTGTGTGAGTAACTTGCCGCGATTAATCTTCAAATCACTCGTATCGAATGTATCAACCGACTGCAATGACGCCTGATTATACTTATCGAGCAACAACACCACAGGGCATTGGTACTTCTCGGCCAAATTAAACGCTTCATGCGCCATATAGAAACACTCGTTCACATCTCCCGGCGAAAGCACAATATATGGAAACTCTCCTTGAGACGCCTCAAGCACAAATCGAAAGTCGGCTTGTGAACCCCACGTCGGCAAGCCGGTCGACGGACCAGGACGCTGCCCCATTAATGTGACGGTTGGCACCTCAGCAATGCCGGCCATGCCCACCGCCTCAGTCATGAGCGCGTACCCACCGCCGGATGTACCGGTCATAGCGCGTACGCCAGCGAACCCGGCTCCGATGATCATGTTCATTGCCGCTATCTCATCCTCAGTTTGCTTCACTACTAAATCAAATGCATTTTCTTGTGTGGCAAAGAAACTTAACAGCGCAGAAGACGGCGTCATAGGGTATGCCGCATAAAACTTCATGCCGGCCTTCAACGCTCCGAGCGCGGTCGCGTCATTTCCCGAGATGACCATCTGTTCCGGCGCTTCTCGCGGTTCCAGCGTATATTGAAAATCATTATACTTCCCCGAGGTCGTATCATACCCCTCTTTGGTCAGCAACAAACTACCTGGCACAAGCTCAGGCTTCATCGAATCGCTAATCACACCGGCAACCAACTCCCACGGCATATTCAACAAGCCAAATGACGCACCGAGCGCAATAATGTTACGCGCAACACGGACCGCTTCGTGTTTTTTTACTATCTCGCCCATCTTCAACGGCACGAGCACAATTCCCTCTGAGACTTCGGGCGCACCATCCTTAAAATCAGCCGGATCATAGATCAACGCAGCGCCATCAACGAGATACTCACGGTGCAACTCGACCGCATCCGTATTCAACGCCACTAATATGTGCAAATCTCGAATCTGAGAAGTCGCCACCGTATCACTCACATGCACCTGAAAGGTATTGTGCCCTCCACGGATCAACGATGGATACTCCGGATACGCAAACACACGCAAACCACCTCGTGTGCACACCTTTGAAAAGATCTGCCCGGTCGTCATAATACCGTACCCAGCCTCTCCGCCAATCTTCCACTGTAGATTATTCGTCGTCATCTTTCTAATAGAATTCTACTCTCAAAACTGCGCATCCTTATGGAGTTAATCGGTTCATCAAACGCGGGAAAGGAATGGTCTCACGTACATGCTGTGTTCCACACATCCATCCTACGAGTCGCTCTAATCCGACTCCAAACCCAGAATGAGGCACGCTACCATACTTTCGTAAATCCAAATACCATTCCAGCGGCTCACGATCCAATCCAAACTCCTCCATCTTTTTTACAATCTCGTCATAATCATGAATACGTTGTGAACCACCGATCACCTCGCCATACCCCTCTGGCGCAAGGAGGTCCGAGCATAACACGCGCGTTGGATCCTCTGGGTCTGGCGGCATGTAAAATGCTTTTACCTTTGCTGGGTATTTATCGACAAAGATGGGCACATCATACTGAGCGGTCAGTGTCGTCTCGTCATCTCCGCCCAAATCTTCATCAGCCTTGATGTCGCTACCCAACTTCTGTAGCTCTGCAACCGCTTCTGCATGGCTCATGCGCTTGAACGGCTGTAGACATTTTTCAAGAGCGGTGACATCGCGTTCCAAAATCTCCAACTCCTGCTTGTTCTTCTCGAGGACAGTCTTGATCACAAAATGAATCAGCTTCTCCTGAATATCCATATTGTCCTGCCAATCCGCAAACGCGGTTTCCACATCCATCATCCAGAATTCCGTGAGGTGACGACGAGTTTTGGACTTCTCCGCACGGAACACCGGCCCAAAATCAAAGACGCGACCATGTGAGTAAATAGCAGCCTCAATATACAGCTGCCCACTTTGTGTGAGATAGGCCTTGTCGTTATTCAACTTTGCCGGTTCTCCTTTGTTGAGCGCATCACTCAATTTCTCAGTTGACTCATCAGCAAAATAGTCCATCTCAAACAACTCAGTCGTATCCTCACAAGAGGTTGGAGTTAAAATCGGCGCATCGATCTTAATATACCCTTCCGCGTTCAGGTGCTCATAAATTGCGTTAATGATGGTATTTCGAACACGCTGGATTGCCCACTGTCGAGGAGCGCGCAACCACAAATGGCGGTTGTTCAACAAAAAATCGGGACCATGCTCTTTTTTACCGATCGGATACTCTTCCGCGATCTGTAAGATCTTCACATCTGCTACCTGTAACTCGTACTCCTCCTTTTTTGGATGCTTGGATACCTCACCGGTCAAAGTAACAGATGACTCCACAGTTAGCTGACTGACCGCATCCCACACCTCTTCGCTCACAGCTGGTTGTGAAACAATGGCCTGGGCAAAACCGGACCCATCGCGAATTTGTAAAAATGAAATCTTACCTGACGAGCGAAGGTTGTACACCCATCCTTGGATGGTTACCTGCTCACCTACTGTGTCGGCGAACTCTGAAATAAAAGTACTCATGTTGTATGACGCTATAAAATCAATAGATCCTGGTTTCCCAAGATCTCAACAGTACCAATAGTAGCAACGTAGGTCAACGCTCCTGTTCATGATTAACTCATTTCTTCGACTCCCATTTTTCCATCATCACAATAGCCTTATCCATCGCGATCTGCTGATTCTTCATCTCATCATAACGCAAAACCGATAAATGCTCTTCTACTTTATCCAACAAATCCGCACGATCCTCATTTGTGAGCCACACAGAATCCATCTCTCGAAGCGCTTGTATGGTTGGCTCCATCTTCGTATCAGCGGTAATCGAGATATCAAACGCATATTTAAGCACCTGACGCGCGCTATCATCGTTATACGCCGCATCTACCGCACGACAAAAACGATTCATCTCATTCAGAATATCATCAAGCTCCAAAAAACTTTCCGCGATAATCTTACCCGGAATCACATACTCCTTAAACCCAGCATGAATGAGATCAACGCCATCTGCCTCCCCCGACTGAACATCATACCGAACCTCGTCGAGCATAATCGTCGCCAAAAAATCCACCAACTCTATACCGACCGTTTCAGCCGCCTCTATATAAGAGAAGAACTGCGACCGCACCAACGGATGCCGAAACTGTTCAATAGGACCGCTAAGTAAAGAGAACACATGTGCCCGATCACCAATATGTCTTGTGAGCTCGTTATACTCCAAAATTGATGCAGCTAACGCCTCGACATGCTTGATGCCTTCTTGCTTCTTTATGAGCTCTTGCAACTGTACTTCGTACTGCTCAATTTCCTGTTGCAACGCCTTCTTATGAGCAAAAATTTGTTCTTGTGTTACAGTCATGATGTTTTATGGAGTCCGGACCACCGGAATACGACCTTTAATAGTTCTATAAGGAGGATCACCACTACCGATGAACCAACGACTATGGACCACTCTAGTGTACCAATGGCTTGCGTACCAAGCAACTTTTGTAAAAACGGTACATAGATGGCGGCAATGGCAGCCAGCAAACCAAGGCCAACCGCTCCCCATAGCCACATATTACTAAACAGTGACTTATGGAAGACCGAGTGGCGTAATGACCGAATCGAGAACAGGAATAATAGTGAATCGACAGACAACGCAGCGAATACAATCGATCGAGCGTAGGTCACATCGCCGGTCTTGTTCCAGAAATACCAAAAGAGGAACAAATTAATGAGGCCGGTCACCAAACTAATGGCTCCGATAATAATACTTACCTTTTTATTAACCACCGACTCTCCAACCGGAAGAGGACCTTGTTTCATTAACTCGTCAGGCGTTGGATCTTGTGTCAGTGCCACGCCAGGCAGTCCGTCACTGACCAAATTAATCCACAAAATCTGAGCGGCGGTCAGCGGTAGCGGCAATCCCATCATAAGCGCGGCAACAACTATGATTACTTCAGAAAAAGAATCTGACAATAGGTAAAGCGTCACTTTTCGGATATTCTCAAAAATACCACGCCCTTCCTCCACCGCTGCGACAATCGTTTTATAGTTATCATCTAGCAATACAATATCCGAGACCTCTTTTGCAACCTCGGTTCCAGACCCGAGCGCCACTCCAATATTTGCAGCCTTCAATGCTGGAGAGTCATTCACGCCGTCACCGGTCATAGCCACCACCTTACCCTTGGACTGCCACGCATGAATAATATTGAGCTTGTCCTCTGGAGATACACGAGCATACACGCTAATATTTTCCACCACCTCATTCAACTCCTCTTGGGTCATTTTGCGGAGCTCGTCGCCTTCCATCACATTATGATCTTCTACCGGCATTCCCAGCTCACTCGCAATGGCGGTAGCGGTAAACCGATGATCACCGGTAATCATAACAGTACGGATGCCGGCAGCCGCAGTCTTAGCAAATGTATCCGCAATACCAGGACGCAACGGATCTTGAATGCCAACAAAACCTACGAAAACCAACCCGTTCACATCTTCTTCTTTAATGACGGCTTGGTTAGGCTGAATATCGACATAAGCCAGCGCCAAAATACGAAGGCCTTTCTTCGAGTGTGCCGCAAACTTCTCCTCAAACATATCACGCTGCGCATCGGTAAACATCTGAGCCTCCTTACCAACACGAATCTGGGAAGACATCTCTAAAATCCGCTCAGGCGCGCCCTTCACGTACATGCGTCGACCCTCCTCACCATCATGCAACGTGGCCATGAACTTTTTCTTGGACGAAAACGGCACGGTATCAATTCGCGGCTCTTTTTCACGTATTTCTTCGTAATTCAAACCAAGTGAGATTCCAGCTCGCAGTAAAGCCTGCTCAGTTAAATTACCAATAATAACCTTCTCCTCTAACTCGCTCTTCCCTTCCAACACGTGAGCATCATTACACAGCATGCCAATGTTCATAGCGAACATCATCTCCGATAACCCTTTTTCCGCATCCTCTCCATCCGCATTTAAACCTCGAAAGTGATAGTCGTGCGTCACAAGCTCAACCACCTGCATATTCCCCTCTGTAAGCGTTCCGGTCTTATCGGTACAGATCACACTGGTTGAACCAAGCGTCTCTGCTGCCTGAAGATTACGCACCAATCCGTTGCGCTTCAAAATACGCTGCATCCCAATCGCCAAAATAATGGTTACCGCAACAACGAGTCCCTCGGGGATAGCCGAAACCGCGATAGCAACAGCGGTGATAAAAATATCGACAAAGCTCAATCCAACAACGAGACCAATCACGACAATAACAGCAGAAATACAAAGAACAATAATACCCATCGTGCGGGCAAATCTATCAAGCTTTAACTGTAATGGAGTAGGCTCTCGTTTTGTACTATGGAGTAGTTGAGCGATACGGCCTATCTCTGTATCCGACCCGGTTGCCACAACCACCGCATGACCGGACCCCTCAGTAACCGTTGTGCCAAAAAACACCATATCCTGCCTATCTCCAACCTCAGCACTAGCCTCAACAGGCTCCACCTGTTTTATAATCGCAGATGACTCACCGGTGAGTGGCGCTTCATTCGTTTGCAATTCCGAAATACTAATCAAACGAGCATCGGCCGGGATTTTATCACCCGCATCTAACAGCAAGACATCTCCTGGTACCACCTCCTCTATAGGGATAACAATAGTGTGACCATCACGTACCACCTTCGCCTCAAGCGTTACCACCTGCCGCAACGCATCTAATGCTCTCTCGGCTTTACTTTCCTGAACAAAACCAACAACCACGTTCAAGAAAACCGCTAACAATATAATGACCGAATCACTCGCATGTCCAAGCAGCACGCTAATTAGCGCGGCCACAAGTAGGATAATAATCAAAAAACTCTTGAACTGACTCAATAACAAAAAAAACCAACTACGGCCTTCCTCTTTCGGTAGTTCGTTCGGACCGTACTCTTCCTGACGCTCAGTTACCTGCTCAGGACGAAGACCGTCACGTGTACTACCAATTGTTGTTAACGCATCCTCGACGGACAGCGCATGATGGGCACTCTTCTCTACCATACAAAAGTAATGATACCATTTTTTGAACAAAAAATCAACCGCTAGAACGGTTGAAACACGATACAAGTTAAGAAGCTTCTACTTTGGAGCAAATTTCGCCACTAGTAATACAATGGCGATAAACAACCCTACGCCAAAGAAAAATGTAAGTACTGTTAACAAAAGTGCCTTTCCAAGTACCGCTTTCTTTTGTTCTATTGTTTTTAACTCCTTCCCCATAGTTGGGAATAGTATACATCGAGCCGGGTTACCTCGCAACCACTACTCCTACTCAGCGAAATACTCGCCTACCACCTCTTCACACAACACCCGAAACCGATCAATACCCTTGTTTGCCTCTTCAGAACCTGTGCTAACTTTATGCTCTGGAAAACCCATAGCGCCATCAGGAGATTTTTTACGTAAACCTTGCCTCTCACTCCATGCCCACATCGCACGAGTGGGATCCTCTTCAGTGTAGTACACCACCTTTGAAGGGCGAGAGTCAGGATTCTTCGAAAAGTACTCTTCCCAAAACACCTGAGAACTCTCCGACTCAGTCGTTTCCACAAAGAAAATACCTTCTCTTTGAAGCGCCTCTCTCACCGTTGTCTCAAGTCGATTATCAGCATCAGGACGACCCTCTACATCATAACCTCTCCACACAGCAATATCAGAAACCGTACCTCCTGTCAAAATGGCAAACTGAAGGCGTCTATCAGTAATCTGAAACTCATCTCGAAGCTGCGCACAAAAAGGCTCTAACTCTTGAACACGCATATGATCACTACTCGACATGTGAGGGTCATTCCATGCACGTCTCATCTGCCCAGCGATCGAAATAATCTCCTCTTCTTTCTCTTGTAAAAAATCGGATTGAGCAACGGCTTTGAATGCGTCAATGTATTCAACATTCTCTATAGGCTCCATCTCTGCATTGATTTCATAACGCGATCCGGTCTCAGGATTCACACGCGCCTCCTTTGGCAAAAAAACAATTCCTGCATCTATGTCCATGCCATTGTCCTCATTTGCCCATACCCACTGATCATTCCAAAAACCACCATCTGCTTTATTCAACTGCCCAGCAAAATGGTATTGCGATGCAATATGAGCAGACGGGTACGTAACAAAAATCTCATTTCCACGCTCAGAACCATAAAAACCATCAGCAACCTCCTGGGTGGCAAAATGAATAGCGGTTCTGTCTCCATAACTTCCTTGGCCGTTTCTATCAAGATTTGTAAACTCACCTACTCGCGCCATTGCCGCCTCCTTACTCACTAACTCATCCAGATGTAAGAAACGTGCGATCGCCTCTTTCTTTTCGCCTTCTAGTAAAGCTACACCTAACGGCGACCGTAATCGGCCGTCAGACGCCATTTCCATAAAAGAATTCGCGTACGCTCCTTTTCCGGCCTCGTGAAAGAGTAGGCCAGTATGATCACGTATGCCTTGGCGTGTAACATGCGTGACCATCTCGCTGGGAAAACGCTTGAGCAATAACACATACTCCTCCATCAACAATGAGGCCAAGTGTTCCTCTGAAAAATTCTCCATAATATCTTCTGGAGTATACTCACTATCTACCCATTGAGCTTCCTGGTCGGTATAAAAATCAGACAACATTGTGCGAGCGGTATCCATTGCCTCTCGATTGGAAGGTGAGGAGATCTCTTCCTCCAGCGCTTGTTCCATAGTCGCAGCCGTAGCTCGCTGAGCACTTAAGTCTTCGATGCTCCGTTCACCAACAACCATGTCTGCACGCAACTTTCGCAGCCGCAAAAAATTCATCCACTCCCCAAGTCGGGGGCCTGATAGTTCTTCCACCTCTGCACGCAACTCGGCAAGCAATTGAAGCGTCTCTGACCTCTGCAGCTCGCGTTCAGCACCTGCACTTCCTAACTCAACCTGTCTCTGTTCATGTTCCTTTTGACGATCAAAAAACTCAGCCCGCTTCGCCTTAATAACCAACGCTGCTTGTTGTCGTGCCTCCGGAGATCGTTCCTTCGAAAACTTTCTTAAAAATTGCGGAACTTTTTTCATAAACTACTATAAATAGGACTAGTGAAGAAAGAGTACCAAAATCAGACCAAAGGTCAACTAAAAAATGCAAAAACGCGCCAGGATAGCGCGTTCTATAGAATCCTCCTCACAAATATTCGATGGTGGGTCGTACAGGATTTGAACCTGTGACCATCAGCTTAAAAGGCTGTTGCTCTACCAACTGAGCTAACGACCCATCTGGCCAAATCGACCTCGCAGATCATACCAACGAAACCTCCGCACGTCAAGACAAATATAGCTAAAAATGGCCTAATAGGGAGGACCGCATGACCTATGCACTATTTTGTGGACATCACTATGGATAAGCGGTGGAGCGCCACATTATTCAACATAATAGTGGAGTGGCTCTCTCCCTCGTGCTGAGGTACAATAACTCTCCACTACTGACTGATACAAAATACATTATGTCCGACACATTCGGCGCCACAGAAAACACACTCGCCGTCCCACCACAAAGCATTGAAGCTGAAGAGGCTGTTCTTGGATCCGTTTTGATCGACCAAGACGCAATGATTAAAATCGCGGACACCATTAAGGTTGACGATTTTTATGCTGAAAAAAACAGGATCGTCTACCAAGCAATGATCGACCTGTACGGTAAACGTGAACCGATCGATGCCTTGAGTATGGCGAGCCTGCTCGAGGACCGTACGAAACTGAAGGAAATCGGTGGACGTGCCTACCTCGCCTCTTTGACCAACGCAGTTCCTACCGCAAGTAACGTGCAACATTATGCCGGCATTGTCCGACAAAAGGCAACTTTACGGCGACTGATTCGCGCCGGGCACGAAATTATAAAACTAGGCGGTGACGAGACAACCGATGTAGAAAAAATGCTCGACTTGGCGGAGCAATCCCTCTTTGGCGTTTCACAACAGTTCATGCGACAAAATTTTGTACCGATCCAATCGGTCCTTACTGACGCCTTTGATCGTCTAGATGAAATTCACAAAAGTGAGGGACAGCTACGCGGCGTATCTACCGGGTATAAAGCACTCGACAACATTTTGGGTGGTCTACAAAAATCCGATCTCGTTATTCTCGCCGCTCGCCCATCTATGGGTAAGACCGGTCTCGCACTCGACCTGGCTCGAAATGTAGCGGTACGCGGAAAAATTCCCGTTGGTGTCGTGAGTCTCGAAATGAGTAAAGACCAATTGGGCGATCGTATGCTGTGTGCCGAAGCTGGCGTGGACTTATGGAAGATGCGTACCGGTAAACTGCAAAACGATACCGACTTTGCAAACATCGGTCGTGCGATGGGTGTATTGGCCGAAGCACCAATCTTTATTGATGACTCCGCCAACGCCAACATTATGGAAATCCGAACTAAGGCTCGGCGTCTACAAATGGAGCATGGTATCGGACTACTCGTAATTGACTACCTACAGTTGATGGAAGGACGATCCAGTGGCGGTGAAAATCGTACACAAGAAATTTCCGAAATCTCCCGTGGCTTGAAATCTATCGCGCGTGAGCTAGATATTCCCGTACTTGCACTGTCACAGCTCTCTCGTGCGGTGGAGCAACTCTCTCCCCCCGTACCAAAACTATCTCACCTTCGTGAGTCCGGTTCGATTGAGCAGGATGCCGACGTGGTGATGTTTATTTACCGTGAAGAATATTACAAACGAGACACCGATCGAAAAAATATTGCCGATGTATTTATTGCAAAACATCGTAACGGACCCACTGGCCAGATTGAGCTGTACTTTGACATGGAAAAAGCATCCTTTAAAAACCTCGAAAAGAAGTATAGTAGTAATGAGGGACCCCCACCGGAAGCACTCTAGCGCAACACGAAAGCTGCACTTGAAAAAAGCAGCCAGAACCGGTACAATCATCGCATTGAATTGATTACATATCAACGAATAACTGAACACAACTATGTTTCAAAAGCTCAAACAGTACAAAGACCTACGCGACACCGCAAAGGACGCACAAAACGTTATGGCAGACGAGACCGCTCACGGTGCTGCTGCTGGTGACAAAGTAAATGTGATCATCGACGGAAACCAAAAGATTACCAAGATCGACATTGACGCGTCACTTATGGCACCAGAGCACAAGTCGGTAGTTGAAGAAGGTGTGAAGGAAGCAATTGAGAAGGCATCCAAGAAGATGCAAAAAATTATGATCGCAAAAATGCGTTCCGGTGAACTCACCATGCCTGATCTTGGCAGCCTTTCAAAAGGAGAATAACCACGTCCAGTGAAATCCATCCCGCGATCAATCCAACGACTGGTTCGGGAGTTTAACAAACTGCCCGGCATCGGTTCTAAAACCAGCGAGCGGTTTGTTTTTCATTTACTGCGACAACCAAAGGAGGATATACAGGCGCTTGCCTCTACCCTACTGGAGATCAAGGACAACATTCGATTGTGTGAGGTGTGCTACACCGTTGCTGAACAGAATGTATGCGGCATCTGTAGCGACAAGATGCGTAATGCAGAGTTGGTCTGTGTGGTGGCGGAACCAAAAGACGTGATGGCATTTGAAAAAACCGACGACTACGATGGACGGTATCACGTACTAGGAGGTGTTATTGATGCTGGATTTGGAACCGGTCCGGCCGACCTGCGCATTGGAGAGTTGGTCGCGCGCGTACAGGCAGGTGATATTACCGAAGTGATCCTTGGTCTGAATCCTGATATGGAGGGAGACACAACTGCTTTTTATATTTCGCAGCAACTAAAAGACGTGCCGGTACGAGTAACGAAGATCGCACGAGGACTACCAACCGGTGCCAACATCGAGTTTGCTGACCAATCCACGCTCAGCAGCGCCTTAAAGGGACGGTTGCAGGTGGAGCAGCGCACTGATTAAATATCTTCCCAAGCCAGTAAGTAGTATACAAACGTCGAAACAAAAAACACCCCGCTGAGGGGTGTTTTGAATTTCGGAAATCTATACCGAGATCTTTGCGATCTCAATTTCAGTGAAAGGCTGTCGATGTCCGACGTGTCGGGTATATCGAGTCTTCGCTTTAAACTTTCGAACATGGATCTTCTTTGCGCGACCCTGCTCAAGAACTTTTGCCTCAACCTTGGCTCCTGTAACGATTGGAGTACCGACCTTTACGTCTGCGCCCTTCTCGTCGGTAACCAATAGAACTTGGTCAAAAGTAATATTTTCTCCCTCTTCAACTTCAAGTTTCTCAATACGGAGCACATCTCCCTCAGAGACTTTATACTGCTTTCCGCCGGTTGCAATAACTGCGATCATAATCGTTTATGCTGTTTGTAATACTATTTTCGGGGTGTGTGACGCGCATAAGACGCGAAACAGAATATATCAGTTTTACCGACCATAGTCAAGCGCTAAACGGAATATAGCGCTGTTTTAAGCAAAATATGTGATAAGCCCTGTTTTCATTGACAAAACAGGCCAAAGATGGTACTGTCGCGCCAGCAATCGCACGATGCGAACGCTCACGAAAGGACAGGTGAACCTTGACTACCCCGCCCGACACCGACCCCCGCGTCATCCACTTCCACATGCGCCTCGGAATCATGGTGCCCCAGCCCGTCTACCACGGCCGCGGCGTGCCGACCGGAACCATCATGGAGGTCCTGGAGGCCGACCCCTGCATCACGCTCGGGTACGGCCTGGAGCAGTGGGGCCCGACCAAGGGACCCAACGCCCCGCCGGCCGGACAGCAGCCCGAGAAGCGCCCCGACCGGTTCATGCCGCGCACGCGGACGCCCCCGGGCCATCTGCCCTGGTTCGGCGTCGCCGGCGACATCCGGAACGGGAGCAGCCCGATCCACGAGCTGTGGGGGCCGCTCTACGAGCCCGGGTACCACCCGATGCCCTGGCAGCTCAACTGCGTGATCCGCGTCAGCCGCGAGGACGACATGGACACCACGCAGCGGGTCTTCGAGGCGGCAACGCGCATCCGCGAACGAGTGGGCGAGCTGACCGGGCTCCACCACTGCAGGAAGCTGCGCGTGCTCTTCCTGGCTCCGTGGGCGTTCGACCCCCGCTTCTCGTGGCTCGATTCGTTCTGGACCGATCTGACCGACGAAACCCCGGCACTCGGGGGGCTCGAGGTAGAGCGCCAGTTCACCGGGACCTAGGCGGCGGAACAAAAAGACTCACCCTGTGGTGAGCCGTTCCGCCCCTTCCAATTTTTTTACTACAACCTAAAAAAAATCGCCGTTACTCTAATCAAGACCAATCACCTTGTCGGTTTTTTGAATACCAAAATTCTCAACCGTGCCCGCATTCAACTCAAGCATAGCATTCACCGGCTCCGCAGATATGTATTGCGTCAATGCCGCATCCTCCACGCCTATCTCGGTCGGCACATCTGGAGTCACATGGACCACCTCGCCATCGCGCATCCACACAAAGTCCAATGGGATCAATGTATTCTTCATCCAAAAAGTCCGCTGCTGTGTCTCGCCATCAAAAATAAACAACATTCCTTCCCTCTCCCCCATCTCGGTAACATACTGCAGTCCTTGCTCACGCTCTTCCGTCGTATCTGCAACCGCAACCATAAACTCTTGATCACCGACCTTTAAAGCATGGTCATATAAAACCGACTCATCTTCTTGAGCCACCAGCAGCAAAATACCACCAGCAACAAACAACAGCACGGCCGCGGCACCGAGGAGTAACGACGAACGAAAATGTCTCATGAAAAGATTATTATTTGCATAAGGTCGACAATACTACACCGTAAAACGCGCCTTTCCTTTTTTGTACTGCCATACCACAATACCACCAAGCAATGTCATGGTCACGATTAATACAACAAGCGCCAACAGCTTCCCGCGGGACTGCAGAAACAACCCGCTCGCACCAAATGCCAGTGTCAGCGCATATAAGAGCAACACCGCCTGCCGTTGCGTCATCCCGCTATCCACCAACCGCTGGTGCAAATGCTTTCTATCACCGGAAAATGGCGAACGTTTTTCAATAACCACTCGCCGGAAAATCACCCACAGCACATCTAAGATCGGCACGCCTAGCACTAATAGCGTTGTGGCTACCTTTGCGCCGGAGATAATTGCCAACACGCCCAGAATATACCCAGCAAACAAGGAGCCAGACTCTCCCAAGAAAATCTTCGCCGGGTTCCAGTTCCACAACAAAAATCCGAGGAACGCCGCGACCACCAAAATCGACAGCAATGCTGTCTCCGGCTGGAACACCTCATCTGAGACACTCAGTAGAAACAAAATAAACGCACCAAAGACGGTCACACCTGAAACCAACCCGTCCAACCCATCTAAAAACTTTGTGGTATACATCATTCCCAGCATCCACACGACCGTGAACAGATCTGCAAGCACAGTAAACGAATACGGCAACCCACCAATACGGAATAACTCCAGCTGAACAGAATCAAGCACCAAAGTTCCGCCAAGCGGGTTAGTGACATATGAAATACCGATACCGGACAACACAATCACAATACTCGCAATAAGCGGAGAGACAATCTGCATGCGCGGCGGCAGGTTGAACCGATCATCAAGCGCTCCTCCAATCCCCACAATCGCAGCGCCAATCAACACGCCTACCATGTGCTTCTCTAGTAGGTATCCATCAAACAACCATGGCCACGCCACCAACACACCAACCGCAAATGCGATAATCACCGCCACTCCTCCCAGCAAAGGAGTCGCCTTCTTATGGACCTTTCTCTCTTCAGATGGATGGTCTAGCACATCCCACCGCCGAGCCAGTTTTCGCACCACGCCTGTCACCACAATAGCAACCAAAAACACCAGTCCTGCAAGCGCAAACTGGAGTGAGAGGTTCAAATCAGTCATACCGTAAGATGACTATTCGTGTAAATTGAGTTCGTCCAAGAAATTCTGTAGCAAAATCTGTGCTGCCACCTGATCACGCTCTGCATCCTTAACGCCACGCAACAACTTCTGCGCCATCTCCGATGTTAATCGTTCATCTGCGGTCTGCACCGGAATCTCAACATGGTTACGTAACTTTTCAATAAACCGCTCTACAGACTCGGTCATCTCCGTCGACTCGCCGTCCATATTCGTTGGAAGGCCTATCACGACAACTTCAATCGCATCCTCTTCAATAATCTCCTTAATGCGATCGATAACTGCCTGCTGGCCTTCTGCTCGTATTGTTTCTTTTACAACCGCAAGTCTTCCATCTCCATCAGAAACTGCCAGTCCTGTCCGCTTTGTTCCGTAATCTACGCCTAAGTATTTGGCCATAACATTGTTATATTATCGATCGAGAACGGTCAGAATTTCCGGTCCATTCACGGTCACCACAACTGTATTTTCATGATGCGCAGACAGTGTACCATCTGCAGTTCTCACGGTCCATTCATCATCATCTATGTTCACATCGAGCGCTCCCGCATTAACCATAGGTTCTACACAAAGTACCATTCCCTCTTCGAGAGTCAGTCCGGTACCAGGTGTTCCGTAATTCGGAACGTTCGGTTCTTCATGCATTTCTGTTCCAATTCCATGCCCCACAAGAGCGCGAACTAACGAATAACCAGCAGCCTCTGCATGCGCTTGTACCGCGTGACCAATATCCCCAAGTGTCTTTCCGGGCTTGAATACCTCCATCGCCTTATCGAACGACTCACGCGTAACAGTTATCAACCGCTGCGCCTCTTCGGAAATCTTACCCACAGGGACCGTTCGTGCCATGTCAGAGACATACCCCTTGTATCGCACGCCACAATCAATCCCAACGATATCACCCTCTTCTAAAACCCGATCACCAGGAATACCATGAACCACCTCGTCGTTCACAGACGCACAGATAGACTTTGTATATCCGTTATATCCCAAAAAGACAGGCTCGCATCCTTGCGCCTCTATATCCTTACGAAAAAGATCATCTAACTCCTCAGTTGTAACACCCACAGCGACAGCATCTAGCGTCTTACCAACCGCAGATGCCAAAATCCGACCAGCTTCTCGCATGATCTGAATTTCGTCAGCTGTTTTAATGAGTGCCATCTTACGCGTCGATAATAACCTTCACAGCGTCCCATACATCAGGAATACTCGCAGAACCATCAACTCGCTGCAAAATACCACGTTCTTCGTACCGCTCCAATAGTGGTTTTGTTTGGCTATGATAGATCTTCAGACGTTTCTGAATAGCCTCAGGAGTGTCATCATCGCGCTGGACCAACTTCTGGCCACATGTATCGCACTGACCCTCTACTGCCGGTTTCTTGTACTCTAAATGATACGTAATGCCACAATTACCACATGTCCGCCGTTGAGATATTCGTCGTACCGACTCTTCATCTGTAATATCAATCAACAACACGTGAGTAAGCGGGGTAAAGCTATCCAATGCATCGGCTTGGGCCACGTTCCGAGGGTATCCATCTAATATAAAACCATTCAGCGCATCTGGCTGCTCCAAGTACCTTTTAATAACGGCATTAGTAACCTCATCAGGGACAAGCTTACCTTCATTAATGATCGCCTCAACCTGTTTACCAAGCTCTGTCCCGTCGGCCACAGCCTTGCGAAACATGTTTCCAGGCGCAAGATGCGGAGTACCAAGATACTCGCTCAATTTTTCCGCCTGAGTTCCTTTACCGGATCCTTGCGGCCCAAATAAGCAGATTTTTTTTGCTGTTCCGTCTTCCATCATCCTATAGATTAAAACTCTTCGTAATCGCGTAAGAGTAACTGCGCTTCAATTTGCTTCACTGTATCGATCGCAACCGAGACAATGATGAGCAAACTAGTTCCTCCAATAGCCAAATTCTGAATACTTCCAGATGAGAACGCCTGCAAGATAACCGGCAACACCGCAATAAAGCCAAGGAAGAGTGCTCCAGTCAACAAAATACGACTGGATACTGTTTTGAGGTACGCAGCTGTGTCTGTGCCCGGGCGAACACCGGGAATGAAACTACCGCCACGTTGCAAATTCTCTGCAATACGATCTGGATGGAAAATAACAGCGGTGTAGAAGTACGTAAATACAAACACCAGTAAAAAGTAAATCACGCCGTACCAAAACTGATCAGCAAAAACGCGAATAACACCATTCAAGAAACCATTCAACCAAGAAATATTAAACTGCAATGCATACTGAGAAATCAACGGGGGTGCCAACACCAATGAAATAGCAAAGATAATAGGGATCACGCCGGCTTGGTTCACGCGAATCGGCAAATGACTCTTTTGACCTTGTGCGGAATGGTGGCGCGCATGCGAGACCGGAATATTACGCTGACCTTCTGTTATAAATACTACTCCAACGATCGTTGCCAAGGTCACCGCTCCAAATCCAAGTAATGTCGGAAGCTGAGATGAATCAAAGGTAACAAAGACCTCCTGCAAAGTGCTCGGCAATGTCGCAACGATACCTGCAAAAATGATCAAAGAAACACCATTTCCAATATTCTTTTCAGAGATCAACTCACCGATCCACGTCAGGAAGACCGATCCAGCCGTAACAGCCGTTAATGCAACAATCCAATCAAAGACACCGTACGTCGCCGGAAGAATATTTCCACCGGATGCGCTCTGTAACAGATTAATTGTTCCAAACCCCTGCAATGCTGCGAGCGGCACCATCAAATAACGAGTCCATTGTTGAATCTTTTTCTGACCGGATGCACCTTCTTTTGAAAGCTCCTCAATCTTAGGAACCATCAACTGCAATAACTGAAAAATAATCGACGCTGTAATGTATGGACCAACACCGAGCATGACCAACGAGAAATTTTCCAGCGCTCCACCAGAAAATACGTTCAATAGACCAAGAACCTGATTCTCTCCAAACAGCGACTGCAGCGCAGCGGCATTCACTCCAGGGATAGGAATATGTGCAGCCAAACGAAAAATGAGCATCATCACAGCAACGAATACAATCCGCTGTCGCAAATCCTTTGCTTTCCAAATCTGTTTCAGTCTATTCAGCATGGGGTTCTCTCCTCTTTAACAAATGAATACACCGCTTGCACCGGCACGCTTCACTACGCGTCGGACTTTTTAGGTGTAGCAACCTTTTTTGCGGCCGCCTTCTTCGCAGCAGGCTTCTTTGCTTTATTTGCCGCGCGTTTACTGACAGTCGATGTCGTACGCGCCTTAGCATTCTCTGTGAAGATAGCCTCAAATGACCCACCAGCGGCAGTAATCGCTTCGAGAGCGGTTGCTGAAGCAGCATGCACTTTTACTGTAAGACTCTTCGTTAGTTTACCTGTTCCAAGAATCTTTACGGTACGAGTTGCATCTGCGATGAGCTTTTTGGCAAAAAGTACTGCAGGAGTAATCTCTTCACCGGCCTCAAAGATGCCTTCAAGACTCTTCAATGATACCACTTGCGCCTTCTTATGTGGAGAGTTGAATCCACGTACCTTCGGCACTTTCATCATGCTCTGTTTTAAACCACGTAGCTTCAAGCCACCCTTACCACCGGAGCGAGATCGCTGACCTTTCATACCACGACCAGAATAACTTCCCTTTGAAGCATCGCCACGTCCCAGTCTCTTTTTCTTTTTTCCGTGCGTAGACGGAAGATTATGTTGGTCTATCATATAGGATTATGACTCTCGTCGTTGCTCAATACTCTCTTTGGTGCGCATAACCGACAACGCTTTTAATACAGCAGATACGTTGCTAATTTTGTTTCCCGATCCTTTAATCTTCGAGACAATACTTCTGATACCAGCCATTTCCATAACAATACGGACAGGGCCACCAGCGATTATACCACTACCCTCTTTCGCAGGCTTGAGTAGTACACGTGCGCCTTTGAACTTCACTTCCATCTCATGAGGGACAGTACCCTCGACAATAGGAACGGTAATCAGATGCTTCTTCGCGTAATCGGTTGCTTTCTGAACAGCAAGCTGTACATCAGCACCTTTTTTTACTCCCATTCCAACTCGTCCCTTCTTGTCACCAACTAATACAGCGGCACGGAAACTCATTCGCTTACCGCCAGCCATCACACGCGTCACACGAGCCAAATCAACAATCTTTGAATCAAATTCATCCTGCTGTCGATCATCTCGTCGACCACGGCCACGTCCTCGTCCGCCGCCACCACCACGTTGGTCACCGCCACGTCCTCGTCCGCCGCCACCACGTTGGTCACCGCCGCCACCACTATTAGCATATCCTCGACCACCACGGGTACGTGTATCGCCTGCTGGACGCTCCTTGGGCGCATCAGACTTCTCAACCGGCTTTTCTGCAGGCGCTGCATCAGCCTTTTCTACCGGTGTCTCAACCGGTGTCTCAACCGATGTCTCGACTTTCTTCTCTTCTGGTTTTTTTTCGTCTGCCATAGTCATCACCTTAAAAATTCAATCCAGCTTCTCGAGCCGCATCGGCCAGAGCCTTGACTCGTCCGTGGTACTGAGATGGGCCACGATCAAATAGAACCGTTTCGATGCTCTTTTCTTTTGCTAATACTGCAATACGTTTTCCAACCTCGATTGACTGCTCAGTCTTTGAACCTTTCGCATCACGGCTATCAGCTGAACAAAATGTTGTACCAGTATCATCATCAATCAACTGTGCTGAAATACCGGTCAATGAACGGTGTACAGAAAGACGCGGACGTACTGCTGTGCCATGAATACGGGAACGGGTGCGATGAGCGCGTCGTTCCTTCTGATCTCGTTTTTTTATCATGTGTGCCATAATCGTCTATCGTTATTCCGCTCCAGCAGCCTGCTTGCCGGCCTTTCGGATAATATGTTCGTCATCGTACTTAATACCGGTCCCCTTGTATGGTTCTGGTGTACGAATTTTTCGGAGATTTGCAGCGACCTGTCCAACCTGTTGCTTGCTCGGACCTGCAATCGTCAATACGTTGTCTTCTACTGATGCTTCAATACTATCTGGCAGCTGAAACTCTACAGGATGAGAGTACCCAGCTTTCACTGTTACCTTCTTTCCTGCTACCTGCCAACCATAACCGACGCCGTTGATCTCAAGCTTCTTCGCAAACCCTTCGCTCACACCTTCGATCATACCTTTTACCAACGAGGAGAATGTTCCCCACATTGATCGCTGCGCCTTTACGTTTGGCTTCTCAACTGACACAACCACCTGGTTATCTGTCACCTCAACCTGCACAAAATCGTGCAGCTTTTCTGAAAGCTCTCCTTTAGGACCCTTTACAGTAACAACGCGGTCTTTTACCTCGACAGTCACCTTCTCTGGGATAATCAATTCTTGTTTTCCAATACGTGACATAAGCTTAGAAAATTTCACATAAGATTTCACCGCCGATGCGTTGGCGTCGAGCATCTCTATTCGTCATCAGCCCTTTTGAGGTAGAGACTATTGAGATACCAAGTCCGTCATACACAAATGGAATATCTTTCCCCGCAGCGTATACGCGACGTCCTGGGGTACTCACACGCTTCAATTCGTGAATGATAGGCTGATTGTCGTCGTACTTTAACTTAAGCACGATGGCCTTGCGTCCTCCATCCTCTTGATGTGTATCTGATGCAATATATCCTTCTTTAACCAAAATCTGAGCAATCTGTGCTTTCAGTTTGGAAAATGGGATAGACACGTCTACCTTTCGCACCGCCTGAGCGTTGCGAATCTGTGTCAGCATATCTGCAATTGGATCTGTCATAGTATTCCGATATTACCAACTAGATTTCTTAACCCCAGGGATGTCACCCTTCGCTGCCAACTCACGGAAGCAAATACGGCACATATTGAAATCTCGCATATATCCCCTGCCTCGGCCACATCGCCAACATCGACGGACGATGCGCGTTGAAAATTTCGCCTTAGTTAGGGATCGTTTCGACTTTACGATTTGAGATGTTTTAGCCATACCTACTTTTTGTCCTGGTTAGTCTTTTCAAATGGGAAACCGAGCATCTCCAGTAACTTCATTCCACCCTCATCGGTTTCAGCTGATGTGGAAATATTCACCTCCAACCCCATCAGTCGTTCAACGTCATCGGTCGAAATTTCAGGGAACACGATGTGCTCTCTAAATCCGAGAGAATAATTTCCCTTACCATCAAACGACTTTCGAGAAATGCCACGGAAATCACGAACACGGGGTAGACTGACATTCAACAACTTATCAAGGAATGCGTACATCCGGTCGCCTCGTAGTGTGACCTTTGCGCCAACCACCATACCTTCACGAACTTTAAAGTTCGAAATGGATTTACGCGCCTTTGTCTGCACCGGCTGTTGTCCGGTAATGCGAGTGAGCATCTCGACAGCGGCTTCAATATATCCGCTATCCTGAATACCTTTACCAAGGCCAGCATTAACGACAACCTTCTCGATAATCGGAGCTGCCATTGGATTGGTAATACCAAGATCCTTCATCAGCTTCGGCTGTACTTCTGATTTGTAGATGTCCTGTAATCGTTTCATAGCCGTTATACCGCTTCGTTAGTAGCCTTGCTCTTTCGAATACGCTGAACCGTTCCATCGTCACCGGTCACCACATCCACACCAAGACGAGTTTTCTTATTCGTATTTGGATCAACAAACATAACATTAGACACGTGGATCGGACCAAAAAACTCAATGCGTTGTCCACTCTGGTCAGCCTGGTTGGACTTTAAATGCTTCACCATCTGGTTCACACCATCAATAACAACCTGTTCACGATCACGCAATACCTGCGTCACCTTGCCACGCTTTCCTTTATCTTTACCAGCAATCACCTCTACGGTGTCACCAGCTTTGATCTTCATTTTATTCTTTGATGCTGACATAGGCTTACAATACTTCAGGTGCTAATGATGCGATCTTGTTGTATCCTGCATTCTTTACCTCACGTCCGATGGGGCCAAAGATACGAGTTCCGCGGGGCTCCCCATTGTCCTGTAACAACACGCATGCGTTCTCACTGAAACGAGCATAGGTACCATCCGGTCGACGCATTTCTTTGCGCTGACGTACGACAACAGCTCGATGAACCTCACCCTTCTTCACCATTCCGTGGGGCTGCGCCTGCTTGATAGTAATGGTCACCATATCCCCCATACGAGCATATCGGCGCTTGAATCCCTTCAAGACCTTAATGACCTTTACTTTCTGCGCTCCGGAATTATCCGCCACGCTCATCATTGTTTCTACTTGAATCATATCGGTAGTGTTCAGTTATGCCTTTTCTCCAGTAGTAACAACGCGCCATCGCTTTGTTTTGCTCAATGGACGGCACTCAACAAAATTCACTGAGTCCCCTTCTGCATATTGATTCTGCTCATCATGCACATGGAACTTTCGTGATTTCACAAAGAACTTACCATACAGCTTATGACGCTGACTACGCTCAACCTCAACTACAATAGTCTTGTCTGACTTCGCAGAAGTTACTACACCGGTAAACTGTCGGCGTTGCACTTTCTTCTCTTCGATTGTCTTCTTTTCTTCTGACATAATATATGTAGTTAAGCGACCTTATGCTTCTGACCAATCAGTGTATTTATCTGAGCGATAATCTTACGAGCTTCGCGAATCTGACGTACCTCCTTGAGCTGTCCGCTCGCTGTCTTGAACCGAAGTTCCTGCAGATCAGCTTGCTTCTGTAAAAGGAGTTTTTCCAAATCCTCGATGCTTTTTTTCTGTAGTTCGTGGAGTTCCATACGCTAGTTCTTTTCAACAAATTTGGTCTTCACCGGCAGCTTGTGTGCAGCCAGTCGCATCGCTTCACGAGCTTGCTCTTCAGTTACACCGTCGATCTCAAATAGAATCGTACCGGCATACACATTTGCGACGTAGTGATCAACACCACCTTTACCTCCACCCATGCGGATTTCACCACCTTTGAGGGTCACTGGCCGCTGAGGAAAGATTCGAACCCAAATTTTACCACCACGCTGTACAAAACGAGTCATCGCACGTCGCGCTGCTTCAATCTGACGTGCGGTAATCCATGCACCGGTCTGCGCCTTCAAGCCATACTGACCAAATGCAACATGCGTCTTTCGCGTAGCAATCTTGCTTTGCTTCAATGGCTTATTATGCCACTTCCGATGTTTAACTTTTTTCGGCATCAACATAGGCGTCTTTAGTTACTCTCTTCGGTACTGCTCTGCGTCACGGTCTTCTCGGCACGTTCACGGTCAACATCTGCCTTCTTTCGAAGAACGACCTTCTGCCCACCGGTTTCCATCTGTTTTCGTTGTCGACGTGGACGACGACGAGGTTTTTTCTCTTCCTGCTCCTCAGTCTCATCTCCAAAAACATCACCGTTATACACCCATACCTTCACTCCAATCACACCATAAACGGTATGAGCAATACCTCGACTATAGTCAATATTTGCACGGAGCGTATGTAAAGGAAGACGTCCAGATGTTACCGTTTCGGTACGTGCAATATCAGCACCATTCAAACGACCACTCACAGTAATTCGGCATCCTTTAGCGTTTGCACGAACAACATTTTCAAGCGCACGTTTCATAGCACGTCGGAACGGTACACGGGCCTCAATCTGGTCACGAATCGACTGATAAATGAGCTCCGCATTAATATCTGGTTCACGGACCTCTTGAATATTGATGGTCACACGAATCTTTTCACTACCAAAGAACCTACGCTTTACCTCCTTCTTCAGCTCCTCAATCAATGAACCGCCTCGTCCGATGATAACACCCGGTTTTGATGATCGAATAATAATAGTGACCTCTCCAGCTGCTCTTTCAATTTCAATACGCGCAACACCAGCTTCACGAAACTTCTTCTGAATCATCTTTCGCATCTCAACATCCTGTTGGAGCAGAGCTGCAAAATCTTGTTTGGACGCAAACCAACGCGACGGCGTGCTATACGTCGTAGTCTGGCGGAATGATCTTGGATTTACCTTATGTCCCATACGCGTCTACTTGGTTTCCCCTTTAGATGATTTCTTAGGTGCAGCGTCCTTTGCTGCCGGCTTCTCTGCGGTATCTGTCACTTTCTTAGATGCTGCTTTCTGAGGCGCAGCCTTCTTCATTGCTGCTTTCTTTGTCCCCTTCTTTTTTTCAACAGTCTCCGTTCCAGGAAGCTGCTTCAAAATAACAGTCAAATTACTTGTTCGTTTACGCACCATTGCAGCACGTCCAAATGCTCGTGCTCGAAAACGTTTAATCGTGATGCCTGCATCCGCCTGAATAGAATGGATAAACAGCGTCTCGCGTTTAACCTTACCATTATGCTCAGCATTAGCGGCAGCAGAACGGATCAATTTCAACACAGGACCTGCGCCTTTCTTTTGCATCACAGCCAACGCATGTTCTGCGTCTGCAAGTTTCATGCCTCGAATCGCGTCCAATACCAAACGTATCTTTCGAGGTGAGATCCGGATAAATTTTGCTACTGCTTTAAATTCCATAATTTCTATTCGGCGCTAGCTTGAGCTGATGCAACCTGAGCCTTCGCGGCTGAGGTATCTGCAGCTGCTTGATCTTTAGCCATCTTACCGCCATGTCCACGAAATGTTCGTGTAGGTGAAAACTCACCAAGACGATGTCCAACCATATTTTCAATAACCGCTACATCCGTAAACGTACGACCGTTATGAACCTGAAATACCAAACCGATCATATCAGGAATGATAGTACTTGCTCGTGCCCATGTTTTAATTGGGCTCTTGTCGCCATCCTTTGCCTTCTGAATCTTCTTCAAAAGACTTGGGTGAACGTATGCTCCTTTTTTGAGACTTCTAGCCATACAGTTTAACGCTTACGCTTTTTACGACCGCTGACAATATACTTGTCAGACTGCTTATTACTTTTACGTGTTTTCACACCAAGAGCAGGTTTACCCTGTCGAGTCTTTGGATGCTTCAAACCAATCGGCTGGTTACCCTCACCGCCACCATGTGGGTGATCTACCGGATTCATAGCCTTACCACGAACCGTTGGGCGAATGCCACGATGACGCATGCGTCCCGCTTTTCCCCATCGAATCTTTCCCCAATCTGGGTTAGAAACCTGTCCGATCGACGCACGACATCGCTCATCGAACTTACGGATTTCACCAGAAGAGAGTTTCAATGTTACGAAGCCAGCATCCTGAGACATTACCGTTGCTGAACTTCCTGCTGATCGAGCTATAGACGCTCCGTGTCTAGGTGTAATTTCAATATTATGAACCGCGGTGCCGCCAGGAATCTGTGAGAGCGGTAGTCGGTTACCTGGATTCAAATCAAGAGGGTTCTCACTGTATTGCACCTTCTGTCCTACTTCCATTCCGTTCGCTCCCAAGATGTATGCCTTGGAACCATCCTCGTGACGAATTAATGCGATACGGGCAGAACGATTAGGGTCATACTCGATTGCAAGAATTTCAGCGGTTGCTTCTGGCTGTTCCTGTCGAAAATCAACAACACGATACCGACGTTTTGCGCCACCTCCTCGATGACGAACAGTAATTTTACCTTGATTGTTACGACCGCCCTGCTTCTTCAGTGGTCGAGTCAACTTCTTCTCAGGTGTGCTCTTTGTAATATCAGAAAAACTATCACCAGATGAGAAGCGTCGGCCTGCGGATGTTGGTTTGTGTATCTTAACAGCCATAGAGATTACAATCCTTCATAGACATTAATGGTCTCACCCTTCTTCAAGCGAACAATCGCCTTTTTCCATGACTTCTGCGTTCCGATCTCGCCTTTCCATCGAACAGACTTACCGGTCACATTCATCACTCGAACCTTCACCGGTGTCGCACCATACTTTTTCTTCACCGCTTTTTTCACCTCAGACTTATTTGAGTCTCGAGCGATTTCAAAAATGTAGGTACCGGTCAATGTTGCCTTTTCTGTGATAATCGGTCGTACCAGAACAACTTTCTCTCCAGCAACCATCGGTGTAACTGGAATAACTTCAGCAACGACATCGGCTTTCTTTGCGTCCTTTTTAGCAACCTTCTTGTCGCTCTTCTCTGCTTTTTTAGAAACAGAAGCAACAGGCTTTTTTGCCTCCTCCTCTTTCTTTTTGAATCGGTTGAGTAATGCCATACTATTTCTTGAGAAGTTCAGTTACTTGCTCTATGCCAGCCTTATCAATAATGAGGTATCGATACTTCAATAAATCACCAACATTCAGTGAGTCAGCAAGCATTGTATTTACACGTGCCAAGTTACCCGCAGCGCGACGTAGACTATCATTCTTTACACCAGATGCGATAACAGATGGTCGGTTTTCAGCAACTTTCTCGAGCAACGTTGAAATCTGCTTTGTCTTACCGTCTACTCCGTCAAAGGAATCAATAACAATCAAACGCTTCTCAGCAGCCTTATCGGTCAACATCATTCGAAGCGCAGCACGCTTGGATTTTTTGTTGATTTTCAAGCTCATATTTCTTTCCTTTGTTGGACCAAATGTCACACCACCACCACGCCATAATGGAGAACGACTAGAACCGTGTCGAGCACGACCTGTCCCCTTCTGACGCCATGGCTTTTTACCACCACCACGCACCTCTGCTCGACCCTTTGTATGGGCAACAGGGATATGCGCGTTCGCTCGCTGCGCACGCGCGACCAGCTGAACCAATCCTGAATTCAATTCTACTCCAAAAACAGAGGCGTCAAGCTCCATATCGCCTGCGCTCTCTCCGGTCAAATTGTATACTGCAACTTTCGACATATTCTTTATGATGTTTTGGCTGTTTGTATACGCAAGACTGCACCGTTTGCTCCTGGAACAGCACCTTTTACCTTAATGGTGTTATTCGCAGCATCAACTTCAATAACTTCTAGATTTTTAACGGTAGAATTTTTATTACCCATTTGACCACCCATTCGAACACCTTTAAACACTTTCTGTGGACCGGTAGCTCCAATTGAACCAGGCATACGATTCTGATCTTTATGACCATGTGATGCAGGTCCACCTTTAAAGTTGTGTCGTTTTACTACTCCAGCAAAACCACGACCGATTGTAACGCCTTGTACATCAACCTTCTGTCCGGCTTCGAAGCCCTCAACTGTAATTTCCTGTCCTCGCTCGAATGAAGCGTCTTCGCCTACTCGAAACTCTTGTAGTGACCTGAATCCACGTAGACCCTTCAAATGACCACGTACCGGCTTTGAAATATTCTTCTCTTTTCGTGTACCAAATCCAACCTGTACAGCGCTATATCCGTCTTTCTCAACAGTCTTGACCTGAGTAACCATAACAGGCCCAGCCTGTAAAACAGTAACTGGGATAACGGTTCCGTCCTCGGCAAATACCTGGGACATTTCTTTTTTTGTAGCGAGTGTAAACTGCATAGTAGTATTAAACGACAATCAAAAAGTCGTCATTTTTATGAACCGGAGTGATTCAGAAAAATCACGACTCTTGTGCGGCGGGCGCGGCCCAACCTTCTTCCTATAGAACGCTTCTCTCTCCGTTAGAATGATATCCGCATCCCACTCCTGCTGAATGAATGCTCGGATCACTTCCCCTCGGTCAGAGAAACTATTTTTACCTCATTTGACTAGAAAACTGCGATTTGCAGTCAATCAGTTTTACATCATCTTGATCTCGATGTCAACTCCAGCCGGAAGATTCAAGTTCGACAGCTCGTCGATAGTCTTCGCGCTAGGGTTTACAATGTCGATAAGACGCTTATGTACACGCATCTCATACTGATCTCGCGCGGTTTTATTCACGAAAGTCGACTTGAGAACGGTATATTTAGTCTTTTCTGTCGGTAGCGGCACCGGGCCAACTATCTTGGCACCAGAACGTTGTGCTGTATCGATGATAGTCTTCGTACTTTTATCGATAATCTTATTATCGTACGCACGAATCTTAACTCGAATCTTCGAGCTCAACACCGGTGTTTCTTCTGTCTTTGGATCTGTAGTAGTAGCCATCAGTATAAAGAGCGCTGTGAGTCCCGCCCCACATGGGGCGAGACTCAATCAGTCATGTTATTCGATAATCTTGGTTACAACACCTGCACCAACGGTCTTGCCACCCTCACGGATAGCGAAACGCTGTTTTTCTTCCATCGCAACAGCTTTTCCAAGCTCTACGTTGAAGGTGATTGTATCACCAGGCATAACCATCTCAACTCCTTCAGGAAGCTGAACGGCTCCAGTCACATCAGTTGTACGCATGTAGAACTGAGGTTTGTATCCCTTGGTGAAAGGAGTAGCACGTCCACCCTCATCTTTTGACAGAATATATGTCTCTGCCTCAAATTTGGTGTGTGGAGTAATGGTTCCTGGCTTTGCAAGAACCTGTCCACGCTCAACATCCTCTTTCTTTGTTCCACGCAGGAGGATTCCAGCGTTATCACCAGCCAAACCTTCGTCTAACTGTTTGTTGAACATCTCAATACCGGTAACAGTTGTTGTTTGCGTGTCTCGCAGACCAACAATCTCAACAGTGTCGTTTATATTCAACTTTCCACGTTCGATACGTCCGGTCACAACTGTTCCACGACCTTCGATTGAGAAAATGTCCTCAATAGGCATGAGATAGTCCTGATCAACAGCACGTTCTGGCTGTGGAATGTACTCATCAATAGCAGCAAGCAAGTCCTTGATAGGTTTTGCAGCAGCCTCATCAGTAGGGTTTTCAAGGGCTTTCAAGGCAGAACCTCGAATAATAGGCACTTCGTCGCCAGGATATTCGTACTTGTTCAACAAGTCACGAATTTCAACCTCAACGAGCATAAGAAGCTCCTCATCCTCAACCATGTCCACTTTGTTCATGAATACAACGATGTAAGGAACGCCAACCTGACGTGCGAGCAGAATGTGCTCACGAGTCTGGGGCATTGGTCCATCTGTTGCGGAAACAACGAGGATTGCGCCATCCATCTGAGCAGCACCGGTAATCATGTTTTTCACATAATCAGCGTGACCAGGACAGTCAACGTGAGCGTAGTGACGGTTTTCCGTCTCATACTCAACGTGAGAGGTGTTAATAGTGATACCACGCTCCTTTTCTTCTGGAGCATTGTCGATATCCTCAAACTTCTTATCCTGCGCATTGGATCCTGAAGCATTAGATACCGCCAAAATAGCAGCAGTGGTCGTGGTTTTACCGTGGTCAACGTGACCAATGGTACCAACGTTCACGTGCGGTTTCGATCGATCGAACTTGTCGGCCATATTCTGTCGTCTTAATTAAATTTTTTCTAATATTGTTTTTATAAACACACGAAAATCACACGGAATCCATGCAATGACGCAGGGATAACAATACGTGGTAACGTGTTTACTGTCAAGCGAATTGCAGTGAAAACAGTAGGAGGAGTATACGGTAAAGGACATACTATAACAAGCAGGATGGGTGTTGACCCACTGTGGATAACAAATATCAAATTTATTGGCTAAGTTTAGTAAAAAAAATAAAGAGAAGTTAGAGGGTTGACGAAAAAGTCAAAATAACGAAAGATCTGTTCTGCGACTAATCACTGCATGATGCAGGGAGGTGGTCGCGATCAGCAAAAACGATACAGAGGGGGCGCGAATGCCTAAGGACAAGAAGGCACGGATCTACGTGCCACGAGTGGTCAGCACGATCTTCGACGGTGAATCCAAGCGCGGTGCGCAGATGATGCGGATGTTCCGCGCGCACCTGAGCCCTTGCCCAAACTGCTCCGGAGCGCGCGGTCACTGCCTACTGCAGGCGCCCAACCCGCTGCCGAAGGTCGGGACTGGGCCGTATGGGGTGACCGTCGACTTCGGCATGGAGAGCACGGTCATCGGGAATGTGACATCTGTCCGAGAGGTGGAGCAGTTGGTGCGATTCCTTCACGATCTGCCCAACACTCCTCCAGCGGCGTATGACTACCTGCTGGATGAGGCAGCGGAGCTTCACAGGAATGGCGAGCTGCGAAAGAGGACGCACGTGCTCTGGCACGCGAAGTTCGCAGCTACGGCAGCGATCAACGTCGTACTCATGGTGACGTACCCACTGTGGAACGTCCTGCGAAGGCTCCTCCAGACGATTCCCATTCAGTGGCTCAAGGTCATCCTGTTCATCCCGATCATGGCAGCCTTCGGGATCGACTGGGTGATCAAGACGGCCTACGAACGGCTTCAGTACTGGAGACGGGTACCGTCGCTGTGGAAGCTGATGTGGAAGGTGAGCCATCTGGATGAAGGTGCGGTACTACGCGTCACCACATCTCGAGAAGAGCACAAAGCCATCGTTCACCTCTTCTGGGACATGGCCTCCGCGGTCTCAGTCGAGGTCAAAGATGCCATGAAGCGTGCCGCCGCAGATGGCCAGCAAGACATCACAGTCGACCTCGTCGGCACCAGCTCCGACAAGCCCACATGCCGTGAACCAGGTCTCTCGACAGAAGAGTCGGTGGTGCGGGTACGAATCACGGACGGGTTCGCGCAGTTCGAGTAGCGATCGAACCAGCGCGAACCTTCTTTTTTTAAAAAAATGAGGCAAGAGGTGAGCGGTCCCTCTTGCCATGACTGTTGCCGAGCGGTTTCGCCTCCTAACACTGAACCGAAGTGACACTCGGGCCTGTGCCTGTCCTAGTCGGAGATTCGGAACTCCACCGCGAGTCGCGGGCGGAAGTGAGGAGCACCATCGATGATCGTGCTCTTGCGCCCGAGAACGAACTCCGCGGGCGGAAGCGTGATCACCAGTTCCTGTCGCATCACCATCCCTGCCAGCGCACTGCTGTCCTGGATAGCGACGTCGAGGGTATCGAGCATCTTCCAGACGCGCTGCCCGGCCTCCGTGTGGTCAGCGCCGACCGCCTGGAGCGAGATGGTGTGACACCCCGCCGACTCACCCAGCCAGTAGCCCGAGGTGGACTTGGACTGCGTGCTGGAACGCCGCGGGATCTCGCTCTCCGTGAGCACGAGCTGCAGCTGCTCCAGCACGAGCTTATCGAACTCGGCCACCGAGATGGGCTGAGCTTCCGGACGAACCGACTTGACCGACTCCGGACGAACCGGACGCGGAGGAGGCGGCATGACCGGCTCCCGACGAACAGGCTCCATGGTTCTCGGCGCTGCCGGTCGGTAGCCGAACCGCATGGTCGCTACATAGACCTTCTTGACCTTGCGAACCCTGACCTCCTCGTCGAAGATCATCTCGATGAGACCGGACTCGAGCGCGGTCACGAGAGGCGCGCGACGCGAGACAGCGTCCTTCAACGCGGCAATCGTATCGCGCAACACGTGCTCCGCGCCTTCACGACTCTTCGCGACCCGCTGGACGGTGAGCTCCAGCCCACCACACCGAGCGCTCGACCTGTAGTAGAGGCTGTCGTCAGCCTCGTACCGCTGCTGTTTCGGCCCCGTGAGACCGACCTCTTTCAGTGCGGCTACCAGCTCTCCTCGCCACACCTGCGCAACATTCGGATTTCGCATACTCACTCCACTGGCTCAACACACAGCGTGTATATTGGCGTAGATTGTTATATCAAAAAATACAAAAAAGTCAATCCACTATTGAATAATAAAAAAGCTATAAACAAAAACACCCGGCGCGAACCGGGTATTTTCTGTGACGTGTGAACGATTATCGCCGCACTCACCTCTTACTCATCATCCTCATCTTCATCTTGGACCATGCCACCACGATCTTCAATGATTTTGGCTGATACACTCTTTGGAACTTCAGCGTACTTCTCAAATTCCATTGAATAGTTCGCACGACCTTGAGTCATCGAACGGAGCTGTGTCGCATAACCGAACATCTCTGCCAAAGGAGCAGATGCGTCAACGATCTTCACAGTTCCACGGTCACCCATCTCATGAATCTGACCACGCTTTGCATTCAGATCTCCCATGACATCTCCCATGAACTCTTCTGGGGTGGTCACCTCAACTTTCATAATAGGCTCAAGCAACACAGGCTTCGCAGCACGTGCAGCGGTCTTAAATACCTTTGAACCAGCAATCTTAAAGGCTGCTTCAGATGAATCAACATCATGATACGTACCATCGATCAATCGAACACGAATGTCGAGTAATGGATATCCAGCAACAACACCACGATCCATCGCCTCACGAACACCCTTTTCAACAGCAGGAATGTATTCCTTTGGAATAGCACCACCTTTAATTTCATCAACGAACTCAAAGTGCTGGGTCTCTTCACCCTCCGCGGTATCACCTTCATTCACCTCCATCGGCTCCATAATAATAACCACGTGACCATACTGACCGCGTCCACCAGACTGCTTGGCATACTTCTCTTCTGCCTGAGCGGTTTGTGTAATAGTTTCACGGTATGCAACCTGCGGAACACCGATATTCGCTTCCACGTTAAACTCACGCTTCATGCGATCGATAATCACATCCAAGTGAAGCTCACCCATTCCAGACAACACAGTCTGATTGGTCTCTTCATCACTCTTCACGCGCAATGTAGGATCCTCTTCCACTAATCGAGCAATCGCAAGTCCCATCTTTTCCTGATCGGCCTTGGTCTTTGGCTCAACAGCGATAGAGATCACCGGTTCTGGGAAGGTCATATTCTCCAATAGAATTGGATTATCAACATCACACAGTGTGGTACCGGTAATAGTTGTCTTTAAACCAACAGCGGCAGCAATGTCTCCAGCATGTAGTTCATCAATCTCTTCACGAGAATTTGAGTGTAGACGCACAATACGAGAAATACGCTCCTTCTTGCCGGTCGTTACGTTCAAGACGGTATCACCAGAACGCAATACACCAGAGTACACGCGAATGAAAACCAGTTTGCCCACAAACGGGTCAGCGGCCACCTTAAAGGCGAGCGCTGAAAGAGGTGCCTCATCATCTGTTTTTCGTTCAAGTTCTGTCTCCAAGTTATCAGGGTCATGTCCTTTTGTTGGAGGAATGTCGAGAGGTGACGGAAGAAAATCATTCACCGCATCTAGCAGACGTTGTACGCCTTTATTCTTCAACGCAGATCCACACAATACAGGGATCACCTCGATAGCAATCACCGCTTTACGCAATACACGTTTCAAGTCCTCTTCTGATGGCTCGTTACCCTCAAGGTACGCACCCATCAAATCATCATCGTGCTCAACAATCGCCTCGATCATCGCTGAACGATACTCAGAAGCTTTGTCGGCCATGTCCGCAGGAATGTCAGTCTCTTCAATATCCTGTCCCATTTCATCCTTATAGATGTACGCCTTCATCTTGATGAGGTCGATAACACCTTCAAAGGTCTCACCAGCACCGATAGGTAGCTGGATTGGGAACGCCTTCTTCGTTAAACGCTCATGGATACTATCCATGTCCGCGTAGAAGTCAGCACCGGTACGGTCCATCTTATTAATGAAGCACATGCGTGGCACATGATACTTGTCGGCCTGATGCCACACTGTCTCCGACTGCGGCTCAACACCAGCAACACCATCAAAGACAACAACACCACCATCAAGCACACGCAAAGAACGCTCTACCTCAACGGTAAAGTCCACATGACCTGGGGTATCAATAATGTTGAGCTTATGGTCTTTCCATTCAGCGGTGGTTGCGGCGGCAGTAATTGTAATACCACGCTCTTGCTCTTGTTCCATCCAATCCATGGTAGCCTCGCCATCATGCACCTCACCCACTTTGTGAGATTTACCGGTATAGAACAGGACGCGCTCGGTTACAGTAGTCTTACCGGCGTCGATGTGCGCGATAATACCAATATTACGAGTCATCTCTAGTGGAAACTGTTTTTCAGCCATATGAATATGTTCTCTTTATATGAGTGATTAACCGAAGTGTGCAAATGCACGGTTGGCCTCGGCCATTCGCTGCACGTCCTCTTTTTTCTTCATTGCATCGCCTTCACCGTTTGCGGCGCTCATGAATTCGTTCGCAAGAATCTCATGAATTGGCTTGCCGGTCTTTTTTCGGGCAATGCCCAATACCCAGCGAGACGCGAGGGTGAATCGACGTTCTGGACGCACCTCAACAGGTACTTGGTAGTTTGCACCACCAACACGTTTTGCACGCACCTCAACTTGCGGAGAGATGTTTGCCATCGCCTTGGTCCACACATCATATCCGGGCTGTCCGGTCTTCTTCTCGATGTAATCAAAAGCATTGTAGACAATCTTTGTTGCTACACCCTTTTTACCGTCGAGCATGACGTAATTGATAAATTTAGCGACCTGCGTCGATTTGTATCGCACGTCCGGTCGAATACTTCTTTTTGGAGCTTGTTTACCTCGCATAATTCATCAATGAGGTTAATTCTTTGGCTTCTTCACACCGTAGAGGGAACGAGACTGTCCACGTCCTTCTACTCCCTGCGTGTCATAGACACCACGGACAATTCGGTATCGCACACCCGGAAGATCCGGCACACGTCCACCCTTAATCATCACAATGCTATGTTCCTGGAGGTTATGTCCCTCACCAGGAATGTAGGCGGTTACTTCCATACCGTTCGATAGACGCACACGCGCGATCTTACGGAGAGCCGAGTTCGGCTTTTTTGGAGTAGTTGTGGTCACTTTGACACACACGCCACGTTTAAATGGAGATCCCTTAGGCAACGTAGTACGACGACGCTTCAAGGCGTTCATTGTACTTTGCAGCGCTGGGGACTTTGATTTCGAGCTTTTGCTCTTTCGTCCTTTGCGGACCAACTGATTGATTGTTGGCATTGTTTATACGTTATTCCTAAATTTAAGCACAAAAAAACGGTCAGCAATATTCGATAATCGCTGGCCCGCAGTGTGCGAACTTCTGTTTGGTGCTGTTCCCTGCTGTGATCTCCTCAGTTCGAGGCTGAGATCGCAATTGGGAACAACGGTTGTCAAGCGAATTCAGCCATGAATGCTTGACGTAAGCGTTGTTGGAAACCGGAATGAGTATAGGATATCGGCCAAAAAAGGTCAAGCGATTGTAGTCATTTCAAAAAAGCGGTATGATACACCCCATATGGGAACAGAGGTACTACCAACAATCATGACATTCATACGCGTCGTCGTCGGTGCGGTTGGTGTTATTGCGTTAATCACATCCATACTCGCCTTCGCGCAGTACCGGATGCACAAACAAAAGAAGGAAAAAGCAGAGATGGAAGAGGCAAGAGGTCACATCATCAACAGCCTCATCGCTCTCGTGATCATCCTTATTGTCTACATGCTACTCAGCGGAGTTGGGCCCGCATTCGGACTCCTCTTTTCATAAACAGTCCCAAAATGAAAAACGCGGCACTACGCCGCATTTTTTTATTCCTGTACACTCCTCGTACTAATAGATGAGCGTCAGAACAATATTGTAGAAGAAACCGAACAACGCACTCAACCACGAACCGCCAAGGAAGACCAATGCGAGTAAAAGCCACACGCCATACCGCTCCAGGAATGCCACGAGCTGCGGTTGTCGGTTACCAAGTAGTGAGTACAGCATCTTTGATCCGTCTAGCGGCGGAATTGGAATAAAGTTGAACACAGCGAGCAACACGTTAATCATCACCAACAGCTGCAGAAAGAACACTAGAAGATTATCAAACGGCAACAAAGCAAATCGGTCAATCACAGCCAAGGCGATCCCAAAAACGATAACAGCCGCGATATTAGAGAGCGGACCGGCCAACGCGACGAGCGCACCTCCAAAACGCTTGTACTTCAAATTGTGCGGATTGTACGGCGTTGGCTTTGCCCAGCCGAAACCAGCAACCACCAAAAGAAAGAACCCAACCCAGTCGATGTGCGCCAACGGATTTAAGGTTAATCGTCCTGCCTGCTCAGCGGTAGGGTCGCCCTGTAAGCGCGCGGACAGCCCATGCGAGAACTCATGAATGGTAATTCCGAATACGACCGCTACCACCCATAAGGCGAAAAAGGTTGGTGTTTCTAACAATGTCTGTAGTAACATATCTATTGACAGCTAATAAATTGGGCGGTATACTCCGCTCCAGTCCTTATTATGTGAATAAACACGACCTATGTCAAAGGTATGCGACGTCTGTGATCGCGGCTACCTGAAGGGCAACAAGCGTTCTCACTCGAACGTGGCGACTATTAAGCGCCAACAGATTAATCTTCAGCAGGCAACGATCGAAGGGAAAAAGGTCAAAGCATGCACCAAGTGCATCAAGACCGCAGCAAAAAAAGCCAAGTAAACACCTTTATCGGTGTTTTTTGGTATACTGAAGACACCTCATCCAAAAAAGAAATAAATGGATAAACATTTTCATATCAACCGCGGACTCCGTCTATTACTCTCTACGAACGGAATCATTTTATTTGCCGGAGCAACCCTCGGACCGATACTCGCTCTATTCATTGATGACCTTGGTGGGGACCTACTTGCTGCGAGCTGGGCCGCCGGTGTCTATGCGGTCGTCGCCGGCATCACAATCCTACTCGTGAGCAGATTGGAAGACCGCATCAAATATAAAGAGAATGCAGTGGGTGTTGGGTACATTATAATGGCGGTTGGATTCATCTCCTACCTGTTTATTGATACCCCCATGCAACTGTTACTTGTCCAGGTGCTAATTGGTATCGGAGAAGCAACATTCAGCCCCGCGTTTGATGCCTTGTATTCTACTCACCTCGACAAGGGGCATGAGGCGGTCGAATGGGGCGTCTGGGAAGCCTCCTACTATTTCATTACAGCTATTGGCGCAATCACAGGTGGTTTCATAGTCTCGCAATGGGGGTTCCAGCCATTGTTCGTTATAATGGCGACACTCAGTATAGTAAGCGGTCTCTATATGCTCTATCTCGCCGGTCGTCTCGACTAATTAAAAAAGGACCACATCTGAGCGGTCCTTTTTTAATTATCGAGTTATTTCAACCACTGTGCCTTTTTGACAAACGGTAGAGCTGACCACCACTTACCCAGTCCGAGCCACTCCCCTGCTGGAGCGCTAGTGAACGCAAGGAGAACAAGAAGGTAGACGATATGCTCATCAAGTACCGGATGATGCTCAGGCGGCAACACAGCGAGCCACAGAAGGAGCATCAGTAAGGCTCCACAGTAACTTGCAATGCGTGTTGCAATTCCCAAGGTCAACGCGAGACCGATGCCAAGTAAACCAAGCATAAACAGCCAATCCACGAGCGGGTTGCCGGCCATTGCTTGAAAGATTCCAGCAAACGGACCTGCGGTACCAAACTCCAAGAACCCACCTGCCGGTGAAACACCTTCTAACCATGCTTTGTCCGGCGCGGTCGCATACCCGAGTCCAAATACTTTATCAAAAAAAGCCCAGAGTAGCGTGAGGCCAAGTGCGATGCGCGTCAGACCAAAAAAGGTGTGTGCGCGTTTATGATGTGAACCTGATGGTGTGCCCATAGTCTTCCTAAAAATACTTATAATGAGCCTCAGGAGCTTCTTGTACTGGATTATAGATCGAGCTGCCGATTAGGACAAGCGGTCTTTGTGCAAACAATCTCTTCAATCGGTGTTGGGTTTATTTCAATTAACTCATGACAGTGGCGGCACTTCAGCTCGACAATACCTGCCACAACAGTACCTTTGAACAACAACTTGTTGTCATTCGGGCATCTGTACTCTTGTATTTCCAATGTATCCATGGCGACATTGTACACCCAAACTAGCGAATAACAAAAAACCGGCATTGAGCCGGTTTTTAAATGCGCATGACACCCCCTATTGAATCGATGATTAAGGCTTCCTTTACGTTATGTGGGCTGTACGCCGTCATCAGACGGACGCCGTCATCGTCTCGTGCGTGCTGCGGTAGTTTCACCACCGCTCACCACTCGATAGATGTAGGCCGCATGGGTACGAGCACGAACGCTTGTACCAAACAGGAAACAACTTGTGAAGCTAATTCTACGATTCAGGAGCGACCTCACGTTGAGGTGTCTCTAGTATACTCCTCTGCCGTTGGCCGCTCAAGTGGCATGAATTCACATATTATGCACCGTCTAGCTTGACCATTTTTTGTACGAGGATTAGCGAAGATGCTACCGCTGTGTCTCATTATCAAATCTACACATAAACGAAGTAATAATATCGTAGTAGGTATCCAGACTAGAAACGCTTACCCACTCGTCGTCCGCGCCTATATTTCCACCAACCGGCCCAAACTCAATACCCTGTCCTCCTACCGGAGCAAAATGGCGCGCATCTGAAGATCCATTAGCGCCGCGAAACGTCACATCAACACCTTCTTGCTGGCGCACCACATCCGCCAACATCTTCAAGTACGGGCTCTCTTTCGGGGTGTCTAATGCGGGCTCAAATACATCGACCTTCAATGAACAGCCTTCTGGTAATAATGAACGCACGGTCTCAACAAGAGCACCCTCGTCTTCAGGGACGTACCGTATATCAAGACGAACCGTACAATCGTCTGGTACTTTATTCATAACGGTGTTGTTGGTAGAAATGATACTAACATTGACAGTCGTGACCCATTGATCCTCCTTCGGATTCGGGAACCGCTCATCAAGGTAGTTCAAGAACTGTCGTATCTTACTGATCGCATTATCCCCTCTCCATGGATATGCACCGTGTGCACTTGTCCCGTTCGCTGTAATCGTCATCCAGCAAATGCCTTTTGCTTGATGCACAATATCAAAACTGGTCGGCTCTCCAGCCAAAACAAAATCAGCTCGGACACCTTCCTCTACCTGATACTGTGTACCATCAAAACCACCGACCTCTTCATCACACACCAACTGTAGTCCTACCGACACGTTAAGGGTGGGTGCTATATCTCGGAATGCATGAATCAACACAGCCGCATTCGCCTTCATATCCATCGAACCAACTCCGTACAACCGATCTCCATCGAGACGGGGCATGTACTGGTCTGGCCGACCTGGAATAACGTCAAGATGCGCATTCAATAAAAGGTCGAATGATGGTGGGCGCTTGGCACCAACAAATACCAATGCACTGGGAGTCTCATTGCGATCAAAGTGCTCAACGGTAAAATCGGAAAGCGGCTCAAGTGCCATATCGATGACATTCTGTAATGCATGAGATTCACCAGCAAAAGATGGAATCTTCATGAGCTCCATCGCTAGAGGTACTATATCTTTTTTCATACTGTCTAATGTAATAGTGTATTTGAGGCACAGTAGCGAAAGCATACCATGAATAAAAAAAATGGGCGCCGCAGTTTCATCTTGTGTTGATAGAACTGCGGCGCGATCTAGGAGCGGATCTCGGCCCACACCGTCTCGGCGTTGCCGTGGAGTCGACCCTTCTTGGCCTCCGCGCTGTCGACCGGCATGAGCGTTCGGAAACCGCCCATGAAGACCGGTCCATCGCCGGTGAACTCCATGAAGTTCCGATCGATGTACGCGTACACGGTACCCGTCACCTCATCCCGGAACGTCGGGTTCTCCATCTCGGGCTGAACCACGTAGAGTCCACGGTCTCGCAAGCCGCGCCGAAGCTTCATCCGGAACCGACCGTAGGTCGGAGCCCCGCTGACGTGTCCGTAGCACCCGTAGGCCGCCAAGGCCGGCTTGGCCCGGAGCGTCACCGCGGCCTGCTGGATCTGATCCTCCGGCACCCCGCGCATGCGCAGGTAACGGACGAAACCCGAGGCGAGGAGGTCGGCACCGGTGAAGGTGTCGAGCGACCCACGATCCATGAGGTGCGTATTGAGCTCCACGGAGAGCAGGTCGGTATCCTCGCGGACCTCGAAGGCCATGCCCATGGGAGCCATGTACCGCTTCGTGTCGTTGATCCACGTGCCCTGGTCGGAGTTGGGGGTATCGACGTTCATCGTCAGGCTGTTGGCCTTGATGATCCGACGCATGCCCTCGTCCTCGAGAAGCGGGTGCTCGACCTCGACGCGATCGGGGTTGCGCAACTTCTCCAGCGGTTCGCTGCTCCGAACGTAGAGGAGGTGGTCGCAGGCACCGCCGTTGTCGGCGATGTACTGACGGAACTCCTCCGGCCCGAAGAACGCATCGAACCCAGAGAGCCGACGGACCTCGACCTCCGAGGGCATTTCCCCCGGCGCACGCCCGAACTCCGCCGCCAGCATCTCGTCCCGCTTCGCGGTGGTGACCGCGAGCAAGGCGATGCTCCTGCCGTGCCGTCGACGGATCTGCTCCAGCATCCGGCGAAACCGGACCTGGAAGTAGGACTGCTGCCCGTCGATGACGAAGACGTTCTCGAGCAGCTGGTAGGCCGCCAGGGAGTTCTCGATCTCGAAGATCATCCCTCGAAGCGCCTCACGCAGCTCATCCGGATCCATCTCCGCCGCCGCCTCCAAGAACTCCGGCGTGAGCCCCATCATGTCGATCTGCACCGCACAGGTGACGGGGGTGCCACCGATGCCGGCCATGCACGGCGCGTAGTCGGAATCGGCCTCGCTGTTGGCCGCGACGAGCGAGGCGAAAGCGGCGTTGTACTCCCTGTACAGCTCGCCGAGCGCCGTGATCACGGCCGCCGGGTAGGTGATCTTGTACTGATCGGTCGCCCGACATCCGGAGACCACGGACGAGATCTGGACCTCGCGGAACGGGGTCAAGGTGAACTGATCGCCAGCCTCACAGGGCAGGTTGGCACCTTGCGGTGCAGAACTCATGCTTTCCATCACGTCTCTCCTCTGCCTGTCCATCATGGACATGCTCAATTGTGAAGAACCAATGCACAAACCGATTCACGGTGAGCACATAATACTGTCTTAGTTGCTCCACGACAGCGTCGAAACGCTGAGTGGCCGGTAGTGGTCCGGGAGATGAGGTGTACAGTACACCGCATCTCTCGAATCGCTACTTATATCAAGAAAAAACCCGCTACGAGAGCGGGCGACAGATAATTGGGAAAATCTGTTACAGCACCGCTCCTCTCTCAATAAAGAGAACAAAAAGCATAATCCAAATAAGGCCTAGTGTGAGGCCTTGATAATCACGATACCACATATCGCGCGCTTCTTGTGAGTGGGTACTATTCATAATGAACAGTAGTGTAATAGATAAGAAAAATCATGTCAAGAATTCTGCTCATGAATAATCCACACCGTTCATAATAGACTATCGAAACAATTATATCGCTCGGCCGGCAGCGCTTATAAAAAAAGTTCATATCTGTCGTAAAGTTAGAACAGAAACATGATGCGGTACGACGAGAACTCTGGGAGACCCACATTACGAAATTCTTAAGTTCACCACGGCAGTTAGACAAGAACAAGTGACATGGTATGCTGATCGAGATGAAAAAAGAACTCACACAACTGACCACCAAACTAATGCAACACGAATCGGTGGAAGGGCACGCAGATCTAGCCATGTGCGCGCAGTGGATTGAGTCATACCTCAAGAAAAACACACCTAAAACAGTGCGGATTCAACGCACGACGTACAAAAGCGTGCCGTCTGTTGTGGCGGTCCAGGGTGCATGGAAAAACCCAGACATACTACTCAGCGGCCACTTCGATGTTGTGCCAGGGAAAAGAGATGACTTCGTACCACGTATACACGGCGACAAAATATACGGCCGCGGCGCTGCTGACATGAAAGCCGGAGTCGCGAGCTTGATGCACGGGTTTATCACGACGGTGAATGAACGCCCAGATCTCTCAATTGGCATTATGCTGACAGGCGACGAAGAGTCCGCAGGTCAACATGGTACCGGTCACCTCGCAGAGCTCGGTTGGAAAACAGGAGAGGTCATCTGTTTTGACGGTGGATATGGTGAATCTATTAGTCACGCAGAAAAAGGGCTTTTGCGACTACGCTTTACATCGGAAGGCACCACCGGCCGCGTACACCACAGATGGGAGGGTCGTTGTGCTTTGGAAGGTATCGTAGACGCATACGACGCCTTACGAGAGCTATTCCCCTGCTACAACAAAGCCACAGAGGAAGATAACTGGCATACCACATTTACCCCAAAAAAGGTTGTAACTTCACCGAACGAAAACGCCGTCGTCGACCGTGCCGAAATGGCGGTCTCTATACACTATACCGAGACGACTACTCCCGAAAAACTGACCGCGACTATCCAAAAAAAGGTGCCTCACGTCAAGGTAACGCTCGAAGCCGCAGCTCCACGAGTCTATGTAGACCCAAAGAGTGTAGAAGTACAGACATTCCGAAAAATATACAAAAAACATCTTGGACGACAGCCTTCGATCGGGACTGAGAATGGCACATCAGACGCGCGGTACTTCAGCCACCTGAATATACCAATGATTATCACAAAACCAAAAAGCGGCAACCCTGAACAGGACGGAGAGTGGGTCAGCATCAACTCCACAGTCAAACTAACGAAAACACTGATTGATTATTTGCGATCCAAGTAACGCCGAGCAGGACCAGAACCGCGCTGCATAACACGAGAGCCCCGACTCGTAGTTGTCGCAAGATCAAACAACCGCAACAAACCGACCGTCGGTACGTTGCGGCTCTTTTTTTACTTACAATTCCATCTAAACAAAAACAGACGGCCGAAACCGTCTGTTCTATTACTCACTATTGAGTTACACGATCTCGTCCTCTGCGTATACCCAGTTCAAGTCATTCTTCTTGTAGTCGAATAGCTCATCATCGTTAAAGAAACGCTTTGTCTCTAACACACCATTCTCTGAAGAATCAGAGGCGTGTACAATGTTTGACTGCATGCTCATAGCAAAGTCACCACGAATGGTTCCAGCATCTGCTTCGCGTCCCTTTGTCTCACCGGTAATCAAACGCACCGCGTTTACAGACTCAAGACCTTCAAGCACAATGAATACCACAGGAGCGGCCTGCATAAATTCCTTCAACTTTGGAAAGAACGGCTTGTCGACGTGGTGTGAGTAGTGCTCATTTACAAGCTCATCGCTCATAAGGCCCATCTTCATTCCAATAACCTTCAACCCTTTGCGTTCAAAGCGGTGGATAATTTCTCCCAACAAGCTACGGTGCAATGCATCTGGCTTGATGATAATAAGTGTTCGTTCCATATTGTTTCTTCTTTATTCTTTTGCTTATTTTTATGTATTCACTGTGCTTGATGCTGCTGTACGATAGCTCCGGAGATACAGCGGGCTAGGACTCGCGAAGCGAGCCGCTGTATCGAGGCGCAGTCGTCGGCTGCCGCAGGAGCAGACGAACGACGGTATCGGAAGCAGTAGCAAGCACAGTGAAGCCAGAGCTGGTAGTGGCGCAACGTGCAAACCACACGTGCAGCGGACTCACAAGACAATAACAAAAATTGCCCCGAAGGGCAATAGTGTCATGTATTATTCACAAATCTATCCAAGGACCTCTTTCACCTTGTCTACCACCTCTTGTGGAGTATGGTTCGCTTTGATGAAGTAATCGGCGGCTCCAAGCTCCTTACCCTTACGAATGTCCTCTTCCTGACCAAGATTGGTGAGGAGAATAACAGGAATGTCTTTAATCGCCGGATTTTTCTTCATTTTCTTCAACGCAACAAAACCATCCATCTTAGGCATGATAATGTCGAGCAACACAATAGACGGCATGTGCTCTTCTGCCATTTTAATTCCTTCTGACCCGTTATATGCGGAAATCACTTCGTACCCCTCCTTCGTAAACTTCTGGGTGTACATGGTGTGTAGCATCTCGTCATCTTCGACGAGAAGAACTGTATGTGCTGCCATATGTGAAGCGACGTTCAATTATCTAAATTCCTAAACTAGTATACCACATTCAGAAAAGAATGTCCAGACAAAACACTACACAACCAGCTGCAACGGTGGATAATCAAGAGACTGTTCAATAGCGCGTGCAGCCTGAAATAACAACGCTTCCGCGAACTGAGGTGCAATTAACTGTATTCCAACAGGAAGTCCAGTCACACCGCCGGTCGGTACGGAAATTGCAGGCAAGCCTGCAAGCGACGAAGGAACAGTAAAGAGATCAGCTGCATACATGGCCAATGGATCATCCTCGCGCTCCCCTATTGCAAACGGTAATGTCGGCGATGTTGGAGTCACAATCAAATCAACTGTATTATATGCTTCATTAAAATCACGAGTGATCAATGTTCGTACCTGTTGCGCCTTCTTATAATATGCATCTACGTATCCCGACGACAAGCAAAACGTCCCAACAAGAATGCGGCGCTTTACCTCTGCGCCAAATCCTTCCTCTCGGGTTTTAACAAACACCTCTTCAAGAGTAGTGGCCTTTTCTGAACGAGAACCAAACTGAATACCATCGTATCGCGACATGTTTGAACTCACCTCTGACGGAGAAAGAACGTAATACGCTGGCAACGCATATTTCGTATGCGGTAGTGAAATCTCAACAATCTCGGCACCGTACCCTGCAAGACGATCAACGACCTCTAAATATCGACCGCGTAACTCTGGATCAAGTCCTTCCTGGTCACGATATTCAGCAGGTACACCGATACGCAATCCTTTAACGCCACTCTCAAGATTCAGCAGATAATCATCAACCGCAATAGAGGGGGTGGTCGTATCACGTGCATCGACTCCAGCCAACTCTTGCAACACTACAGCAGCATCTTCAACAGTACGTGTAAACGTACCGACCGTATCCAAAGACGAAGCCATGGCAATAGCACCATAACGCGAAATACGCCCATAGGTTGGCTTAAACCCAACAACATTACAAAATGAGGCTGGCTGTCGAATAGAACCACCGGTATCAGTGCCAAGTGCAAATGGAACCTGTCCCGCAGCCACCGCAGCCGCAGAACCACCAGATGAACCTCCGGGTACCATATCTAAATTATACGGGTTATGACAGACACCATATGCTGAATGCTCGGTAGACGAACCCATCGCAAATTCATCCATATTGGTTTTACCAATATTAACGGCCCCCGCTGCATTAAATTTTTCTATCACCGTCGCATCATATGGGGCAATAAAATTTTCAAGCATTTTAGATCCACACGTAGC
>FLOH01000932.1_pt1 | contig 50548 bp, 47 predicted proteins | sample 756751 | NCBI WGS metagenome assembly FLOH01 (sample SAMEA4026879, study PRJEB14308) | marine metagenome | biome: coastal water; material: water | depth 74 m | reverse complement strand
ACCGAATCCTCAGACGAGACCCCGGACTTAAACCCGCGTTTCGCCGAAATGCTGATGGGATGGCCGGACGGCTGGACCGACAGCCTCTCGCCGGTAACGGGGTTTTCCCAATGGCTGCAGCGCTCGCGTTCCTATGTCTCAGAACTGCTTTTGACGACGGTTTGAAGGAGCATTAATCGGATCCCCGTTCCGTGAGGTCCATGTAGGGCATGACCCTGTCAATTAGACCTTTATTTTGGGCCCTGATCCAATCCAAGGCTTCCCTGCGTCGTGCGACTAGTTCTTTCCGGTCGTCGCCTTCCGGCGTAGAGCGGAGAGATAGGTTGCACTCCCAAAGTTCGGTCATGTTTTCGAGAAGCTCACCAAGATAGTCATAGAAATCGCTTTTGAAGAAAAACCGGGATTCGCCACGTACCACCGCGACGTCGTGCTGAATTTCGTCACTGGCATCACCCTTACTGACGGCGTCTTTGATCGCGTCACGAGCAACCTCGTAGATCGCATAACGCTTTTCAAACATCTCTATCATCAATCGCCGATGGTTGACCCGCCATTGCCAGTAGGCGATCACCGCCAACACGAAGGCAATCATCGGGGTGAGCAGCGCGGAAAGGTAATCGACCCAATACCTCTGACGCGGCGCGTCTATTGATGCCCTTGCCCAGAAACCCCTTCCGGCCTTCCGCGCCGCCGTTTCCGTCGCATCGTATTCAGCCGTGAAAATCCGGTAAGCGAAGGCATGGCCGCCGTCAATCATTGCCTCACCCAGGTCCCGCCCGTCGGCGCGGCAACGCGCCACGGCACGGCCGTGGCGGTCACGATCAACCTCTTCGCAGGTCACCGGCGCCCCCGCGATCAATTCGTCCAGCGCACCTCGAGCGATCGGCCCCCTCGAATCCTTCATCTCGGGCGCATCAACGCCAAAAAGCCGCACCCGTTTCCCGTCCATTAACAGGGTATCGCCGTCAATTGCCCTCGCCGGTCCTTCGATTTTTGCGGCGTCGTCTTTCGGCGCTGCCTTGGCAGAGTCGCCGATCGTCGCCATAAGAAGAACTGCCGCCCCAAGAATGATCCCCACAATTCGTGATGCCATCCCTTCCTCCCCAGAAGCCCCGTTCGGAACCATCATAAAGGCTTTCCGAGGAAACGCTGAAGACTATATCGATCCTCGTCGCAAACAGCCGGCGGCGGTCAAACTCCTACGGAGCTGCTTAAGATGATCTCTTAAAGGGGGGTTGAGACCGAAAGCCGCGAGGGTGTAAGTTTATGGGATGAACAAGTCAATTCCCGTTGTTCGCAAACTCCAAGCGGACGCAATCAATCAGGACACTAGCGTGTCCGCTCTTCTCCGCACGGCAAAGGTGATTGCCACTAAACTCCAACTCAAAGACGCGCTTGTGTGGATTGATCAGGAACTTGACGGCTACATGGACATGCCGGTCGAGGAACTCCCGGCATATCGTCTCCTTACGGGGGAGATGCAAGGTCTCAACACGTATCACGGTTGGCAACCAATCCGATTTAAAAACGCCGAACACGCGCGCCTCTTTTCAAAAGCGCCTATAGGAATTTCCATTGGAGCGATTGAGGCTGGCTTCAAGGATGAGAATGGTGGCGACGGGTCCTTCATCTTCGGTCTCTCGTCCGAGGTAAAGTCTCAAATCTTGAATGCCGTAAAATATGCTGCGGATGTGCAACTCAGCCTGAGCAGAGGGGCTGTCGTCCATATATTGGAGTCTGTTAGAAACTTGGTCTTGAGCTGGAGTCTAGAATTGGAGAAGGCGGGCATTCTCGGAGAGAATATGGAATTTTCCGTGGACGACAAACGAGAGGCCGCACCGGTTACACAACAGTTTTTCGCACAGAATATTGGTTTTGTTGGAAATGTTACCGACAGCGCGAAAGTGGAGAACGAGCAAACCGCAGCATTGAACGTTACTCTGGATGTGAGCGCGGTAATGGACTTTGCAGCACAAGCTCGTCGGGCTTTACCGCTCCTGCCAGAGAATGCGCGCGGTGAACTAGAGCCCAAGATCACCGATATAGAGAATGAATTGGCCAAGGATACGCCAGATCAAAATCGGCTCCGTGAGTTGTTGGGTTCCGTGCGGACGGTCTGCGAAGGGCTGGCAGGAAATCTAACTGCGCACGGTATTCTTGGGCTGCTGACGAACTTGTTTCCATGAGCAGAAGATCATCGTGATGTCCACGGTGGGTCATTCTGCGAAGTCACCCCTTAAGCCGCTGACTTCGGCATATCGCGCTCGACCGCTAAATTGACTGGTCGGGCGGGAATTTCTTTCTCCAAAACTAAGTGTCGTTAGTTCCAAAACTATTTGTCGCGCTACATTTCGTCACGTTGCTTACCTATTGCTTTCCCGCAAAAAACAAGGCCTCAGCGATTTCCCGCTAAGGCCTTGATTTAATTGGTGAGCGCGACAGGATTCGAACCTGTGGCCGTCTGATTAAAAGTCAGATGCTCTACCACCTGAGCTACGCGCCCGTCGTTGGGTTGGCGGCAAAATAGGTTTAGCGTCCGCGCGGGTCAATCCTTTTCGGCGGTGTCGCAATCAGAATATCCCAAGCGCTCCTGCAAACGCCTTTTTACCCGTGGCGAAACAAAATGCCCGGCATCGCCGCCAAGTTGTGCGACTTCTTTGACCAGACGCGAGGCAATGAGCTGGTGGCGGTCGGACGCCATCAGAAAAACCGTTTCTATCATTGGGTTCAGGCGCCGGTTCATCCCTGCCATCTGGAATTCAAACTCGAAATCCGATACCGCACGCAGCCCGCGGATAATAACGCCGGCCCCGGCATCAACGACGAAATCCATCAGCAGGTTGCCGAACGCCTGGATTTCAATTTTACTTCCGTCGCCGTTGGTCATTTCGGATATTTCGTCCTGGACCATCGCAACGCGATCCTCCAACGAAAATAACGGCTCCTTGCCGGGATTAGCGGCAATGCCAATGATCAACCGGTCCACCACCCGCGTCGCCCGCGAGATGATATCGAAGTGACCGTTGGTTATGGGATCGAATGTCCCCGGATAAATACCGATGCGCGGATTGCTCATGATTGCGCATTCCCTTCCGGCTCGGGTGTGTCTGCGCCGTCATCTAACACTTCCGCTTCCGCTTCGCCCTCGATTTCGTCTTCGTCCTCGATTACCTCTTCGCCGTCGATCCCTTCTTCTCCGTCTTCGTCCAAGTCTTCGTCGTCGCCGTCTTCATCACGCAGCCTTGTAACCGAGACGACGCGATCGTCATCGTTCACATTGAAGACCGTAACGCCGCGGCTGGTCCGACCGATAATACTGATGCCTTTGACCGGTACGCGAATAATCTGTCCGCTATCGGCGACCAGAACCAACTGGTCGGACTGGACCACCGGGAACGAGTTCACCACCGAGGCACGGTTGCCTTGGCGTTGCAAATCCATGCTGGTGACGCCCTTCCCGCCCCGCCTCGAAATCCGGTACTCGTAGGCCGAGGTCCGCTTGCCCAACCCATCGTCCGCAATGGTGACGAGGAATTCCTCATTCTCGGCCATTTCGGCAAATACGGCCTCGTCCAGGCGGGCCACCGAGGCTTCGTCACGAGCGAAGTCTTCTTCGCGATCCGTGTAGTCACCGCCCGTCAGGCGCCGCCGCGCGTTTACCGCGTGCAGGTAATCGTCGCGCTGCTCAATGTCCACCTCTACATGCGTCAATGCCGACATGCCGATGACCGCATCGCCTTCGTCAAGCCTGATACCGCGCACCCCCGTCGATGCCCGGCTGCTGAACACCCGCGCATCCGAAATCGGGAATCGGATCGTCTTGCCCATGCGCGTGCTAAGAAGCACATCATGGTCTTGGGTGAAGGTGCGAACGCGCACCAGTTTATCGCCTTCGTTCAACTTCATGGCGATTTTGCCATTGGCGAAAACGTTGGTGAAATCGCTTAGCCTATTGCGCCGGATGTTGCCCGAAGCTGTGGCCAGCGCAATGAACAGGTTTTCCCAGGTACTCTCGTCCTCTGGCAAGGGCAGCATGGTCGTAATGATTTCGCCCTGATCCAGGGGCAGCAGGTTAATCATGGCCTTGCCACGGGCCTGTGGCGAGCCCAAAGGCAGCCTGTAAACCTTCAGCTTGTAAACCATGCCGGTGGACGAGAAGAACAGCACTGGCGTATGGGTGTTGACCACGAAAACCCGGCTGACAAAATCTTCGTCGCGGGTCGCCATGCCCGAACGCCCCTTACCACCACGGCGTTGCGACCGATAGGCCGAGACAGGAACCCGTTTGATATAGCCCGAGTTGGTGACCGTCAGCACCATGTCTTCGCGCTGAATCAGGTCTTCGATATCGGCCTCAAACTCGTTGTCTTCAATGGTCGTGCGGCGTGGCGTATCGAAGCGATCCTTGATTTCCAGCAATTCGGTGCGCAAAACGCCAAACAGCTTTTCGCGAGAGCCCAGGATCGAAAGATGATCTTCAATCTGGCGACCAAGTTCGGCCAAATCATCGGCGATCTTGCCACGTTCCAACCCGGTTAGGCGGTGCAGGCGCAACTCCAAAATAGCCTTGGCCTGGGTTTCGGAAAGGCTATAAACGCCGTCCACCACCTTGCGTCCGGGTTCGTCGATCAGTTCAATCAGGACTTCCACATCGTTTGCTGGCCAAGGACGCTCCATCAACTGCGTGCGCGCCGTAGCCGGATCGGGAGCTGCCCGGATCAACGCAATGACTTCATCTATATTGGCCACGGCAACCGCCAATCCGGCAAAAACATGTGCCTTGTCGCGGGCCTTGGACAACTCGAAGATGGTGCGTCGACGAATGACGTCGTACCGGAAACTCAAAAACGCTTCGAGGATCTCCTTGAGATTCAGCATTTCCGGCTTGCCGCCGTTGAGCGCCAGCATATTGACGCCAAAGCTGGTTTGCAGCGGCGTGTAGCGGAACAGTTGACTCAGCACGACCTCGGGCACGGCGTCGCGCTTCAACTCGACGACGACCCGCACACCATGACGATCCGATTCGTCGCGCAGGTCGGATATTCCCTCGATTCTTTTGTCGCGCACGGTTTCGGCAAAAATTTCGACCATGCGCGCCTTGTTCACCTGATAGGGTACTTCGGTAATGATAATGGCCATACGGCCTTTGCGGATTTCCTGGATATCCGTCTTGCCACGCATGACCACTGAACCGCGCCCCGAATGAAAGGCCGAGCGAATTCCGTTGCGGCCCAGGATGATCCCGCCAGTTGGGAAATCGGGGCCGGGAATGCAGGTCTCGATCAGTTCGTCGATGGAAATTTCCGGGTTGTCCATAATGGCGAAACAGGCGTCGATCAATTCGCCGAGATTATGCGGTGGAATATTGGTGGCCATACCCACCGCGATGCCGCCCGCACCGTTCGCCAGAAGGTTGGGAAAGCGCGCTGGCAGAACCTTCGGCTCATGCATCGATTCATCGTAGTTCGGCTGAAAATCGACGGTGTCCTTGTCAATGTCGTCGATCAGTGAATGCGCCGTGCGGGCCATGCGGGCCTCGGTGTAACGCATGGCCGCGGCGCGGTCGCCGTCCATCGAGCCGAAGTTGCCCTGCCCGTTAATCAACGGTAGGCGCATGGAAAAACTTTGCGCCATGCGCACCATGGCGTCGTAAATGGCGCTATCGCCGTGCGGGTGGTATTTACCCATGACGTCGCCAACGATGCGGGCCGATTTACGGAACGGCTTGTTGTAATCGTAGCCGCTCTCATTCATCGAATAGATGATGCGGCGGTGAACGGGCTTAAGCCCGTCACGGACGTCCGGAAGCGCACGGCTGACAATCACGCTCATGGCGTAATCGAGGTAGGAGCGCTTCATCTCGTTTTCGACGGTGACCGGCGTAATATCGTACTCGGGCGTCGTGGTCGGTGGTGTCGTCAACGGCAATCACTCGATTTAATCTGTGGCGATCAGGGACAGGCAAACAGGCCCGTTTCCGGAGAATTCCAGAAAAACGAAATCTAGCACACGCCTCCGCCTCAAACAACGAAATGTCGGGGTTTTTTCGAGTTTCGGGATAGGAATTTTCAAATTCAGGCAGGTGTTCTAGCGCGCCCTTCCCGTCACGATCTGCGGTGTCTGGTCGCGACCGTAATAACGTCGGGCGAAATAGGTCAAAGTATCCTTCAAGTAGGCCTCCAGTTCGACCGTCGATACCTTGCCATCGCCATTGCCGTAGCGCTTTGTATCGGCCTCTCCAGAGACCGCCTTCAGAAAATATTTGGTAAACAGGCTGTGTGATGAGTCCTCTTCCCACGATGCCACCTGTTCCGCCGATCCCGCCGAAATGACGGTGACATTGGACGGAATTTCCGGCGCCCGCGACCGCACGTAAACGCCCGAGCTTCGCGGAACTACGGACCCCCCCTGACTGACACCCGAGAAGCACGCCTCGAGAACAACGGTAATTCGTTCAGCCGGCAACCGCCCGAGGTTGCGATAAAGCGTTTGCAGCGGATATCCGTTAAGGCGGATTCGCGCGCCATCCGCATCCGAAGGCACAAGATAAGAGCCGCCATCATCGCCGCCCGGCGCACCATGCCCGGCGTAGTAGATGAATACCCGCGATTGACCCGCTCGTACCCAGTCGAACAGTTGTCCCCTATGGTTGGTATCGGTGCCAAACACGCGGCTGAACTGGGCTCCGGTGGCATCGCGAAGATCGATGATATTGCCTTCGCGGATGCCAAGGCTGCGGACCACGTATCGTTTTACCCCCTCGGCGTCGGCATAGGCGGGCACCACATCGGGCAAATCCAAACCAAGCCGGGCGTAATCCGCGTTTCCGATAATGACGGCAACGTCATCTGGGCGCGGTTGGCTCTGCGGAAATCCCGTAACCGGTGATCGGCGCGGATACCGTGATGTGGCGGAAGCCGGAGCCGATTGCCCCTGGCGACCGCGTTGCAGGCTAGGACGGGTCAACGCGGAAATGGCCTTCGCCAACTGCACGTCAACACCACCCTCGGGGCCTGGCTCGACAATGATGTCGGGCTCCAAACCAGACCCGTCATAGGTGGTGCCTAAATCAGAATAAAAGCGTGCCGTCGATAGGCGCATGGCACCGCCGTTATCAAGGGGCGCTATGGTTTGAACTGACCCCTTGCCAAAGCTTCTAACCCCAACAAGGGCCGCTCGCCGCAAGGATCGCAGCGACGTCGCCACCATTTCCGACCCGCTGGCCGTACCGCCGTTGATAAGAACGCTGATAGGCACGCCGTGGCTCAAGTCACCCGATTTGGCCCGTATGGTCTGTACGTCACCCTTCCGACCGCGAATAACAACGATATCGCCGCTTTCAATAAACATGTCGGCAACGCCCACGGCGGCCGTCAATAATCCGCCGGGATTACTTCTGAGATCCAGGACAATGCCCTCGGGCGCATTGTTTGGCTGCGCCCACATTTGGCGAAGGGCGGCGCTCAGTTTTCCTGGTGCGTTTTCTGGAAATGAAGAGACACGGATATATGCGATAGGCCCTTCCCTACGCCAGCGGATGCTCTCGATTGTGATGATCTCGCGCACGAGCGCCACGTCAAACACGCGGTCGTTCCTGGCTACGGTAAGGCGAATTCGCGTTCCCGGCTTGCCGCGCATTCGGCGCACCGCCTGAACCAGCGTCCATCCGCCAATGGCGTCGCCGTCGATATGGGTGATTACATCGCCGGCCTTGAGCCCGGCGCGAAAGGCGGGCGTACCGTCCAATGGCGAGACAACCTGCAACTGCCCCTCTTCAAGCGACACGCTTACACCAAGCCCACCAAACGTACCCGTGGTGTCGACTTTCATATCCTTGAATTTTTCTGGCGAAAGATATGATGAATGCGGATCGAGGGAGGATAGAAGGCCTTCGGCGGCGGCGTCCAGAAGTCGGTTCACGTTTGTTTTGCCGCGTCGCGAATCGATTTTCAGCATGCCGTCAATCGCGGCATCTTCAATCTGGCCGATGCCGATCGCGTCGATATGATCGTCGCGGGCGGCTGTGGCGATGCGTTCAAGAACGCCCAGCATACGCTTGATTTCGCGGCCCGGCGTGCGGTCATCGGCAAGGGCCCGGAACTGCCGTTCAGCGCGGGGCAAAATTCCAGCTTCCGACGGGCTCGAAATTCCAGCCAGAATCAGAAGGTTCGCGACGATGCAATACCCAACAAACCGCATAAACCAAATCCCTGGGTGACCAATGACATCACTCAGGATAACCGAGAACGACGTGGCAAGGAAACAATGGGGTCCGCCAACGCAATCTGGAATGACGCGAAAACGGCGGCCACCCCTGGGCGGCCACCGTCAAATTTGAAGTTCCGAAATCGGTTAGAACGGGATTTCGTCGTCCAGATCGCCGCCCGGTGCTCCGCCTGGGGCGCTGCCGCCGCCAGATCCGCCACCGGAACCCCCACCGCCGTTCCAGTCCGGAGAACCACCACCGCCTGAGCCGCCGCCTTGGTCGCCACCGGGGCCAGGATCGCCCGCGTCATAGCCACCGCCACCGCCGCCGCCTCGGGTGTCCAGCATGGTCAACTCGCCACGGAATCGCTGCAACACGACCTCGGTCGTGTACTTCTCCACGCCGTCGTTGCCGGTCCATTTGCGGGTCTGCAACGCGCCCTCGACATAGACTTTGGAGCCCTTGCGCAGATAGCGTTCGGCCACATCCCCCAGACGGTCGTTAAACAGAACGACCCGGTGCCATTCGGTTTTTTCACGGCGCTCGCCGCTGCTCTTGTCTTTCCACGATTCGGACGTGGCCATCGTGAAGTTGACGATCTTGGTTCCGTCCTGGGCGTAGCGAATCTCCGGGTCCTTACCGAGATTGCCGACCAGAATGACCTTGTTAACGCTTCCTGCCATGAAAAATCCCCTACGTCGAAATGTCGGCGCAGTATGTCACCGCGCGAGGAATCATGAAAGGCCCCGTAGGCCGAAAGTTGAGAATTTCGGACCGCTACGCGGGGAAAACGTGCTGACTGGGAATGAGCTTCGAAGATAAACGCGATTTTTTTGGGTATCGGACAAGAAACCGGAAATTTCGGTTAAACCACCATATCGACGTGTTGGCCAAGACCACTGGTGTTCGCCGTCACCGCTGCCGAGGGTTGGATTGGATCGACCGGCTGCACCTGCTGCGTTGGCGCGGATTCCTGAGTTTCCGATCGGGCGGTCGTCTCGTCTTTGGCAACCGCTTCGTCTGCCTTCAGTCGGTCCTTGACCGGAGCCAACGATAACTTCTGGCGGTCGATGACGGTTCTGGCGCTCTGTGCAACTTCTGCAATGTTGACGACATCCATCTCATTTCCGTTCTCTTCTCAAATCGAGAACTAGACCCTAACACGTTCAAATAAAACATTCCTATTCGGGTATTCCCGCGCAATTACCGCATTAAAATTAGGGGTTTCCCTCGTTTTGGCTGGTTTCCGCCACTATCGCCACCACCTGATGGTCTTTTCAGTTCGGGGACTCCCTTTACCCCGAAACGCGTTCCATATATGTCTGACGCGTTCCTTGTCCACGCCCTGTTCTTTATCGAGTGAATAATGAAAAATATCGAAATCCGTGGTGCCCGCGAACACAACCTGCGCAACATCGACGTGGACATTCCGCGCGATCGCCTGACGGTCATTACCGGACTTTCGGGATCGGGCAAGTCTTCGCTGGCGTTCGATACGGTCTACGCCGATGGCCAGCGCCGGTATGTGGAATCGCTTTCCGCCTATGCACGCCAGTTCCTGGAACTGATGCAAAAACCGGACGTTGATTCCATTGAGGGCCTTTCGCCAGCCATTTCCATCGAACAAAAAACCACCTCGCGCAATCCGCGCTCGACGGTCGGCACCGTTACCGAGATTTACGACTACATGCGGCTGATGTTTGCGCGCGTGGGCGTACCCCATTCACCGGCCACCGGGCTGCCCATCGAAAGCCAGACGGTCAGTCAGATGGTTGATCGGGTCACGGCCATGCCCGAAGGAACGCGGATATTTTTGCTGGCGCCCATCGTTCGCGGGCGCAAGGGTGAATACAGACGCGAGCTTCAGGATCTTCGCAAGCGCGGATTTCAACGCGTAAAGATTGACGGCAAACAATATGAGATCGAAGACGCACCGGAACTGAACAAAAAGGTTAAACACGATATTGAAGTCGTCGTTGATCGTCTGGTGGTACGCGCCGGCATTGGAACCCGCCTCGCTGACAGTTTCGAGACCGCGCTGGAACTGGCCGACGGTCTGGCATTTGCCGAAAATGCCGATGGCGGCGAACGCACGACGTTTTCGGCCAAATTCGCCTGCCCGGTATCGGGCTTCACGATCGACGAGATCGAACCACGGTTGTTTTCGTTCAACAATCCGTTCGGCGCCTGCCCGGCGTGCGACGGCCTGGGCACCGAAATGTATTTCGACCCCGATCTGGTGGTTCCCGACGACCGCCTTTCACTGGCCGAAGGTGTGGTCGCGCCTTGGGCCAATTCGACGTCGCAGTATTATCTACAAACCCTTGAATGTCTGGGCGATCATTACGGGTTTGATCTTCGTAAACCGTTCGCCAAGCTGCCCAAGACGGCACAAAGCGCAATCCTTTACGGGTCGGGCAAGGAAGACGTCACCATGCGCTATGACGACGGCCGCCGATCCTACGAGATCAAGCGCCCATTCGAAGGCGTCATTCCCAATATGGAGCGGCGCTGGCGTGAAACCGATTCGTCCTGGGTACGTGACGAACTAAGCCGTTTCCAGACCGTCACCACCTGTGCAACGTGCAATGGCCACCGGTTAAAGCCTGAAGCCTTGGCGGTCAAAATCAAAGGAAAGCACATCAGCGAAATCGCCGAACTTTCCATCGCCGGAGCGGCCCGCTGGTTCGCAAGCGTCGACAAGTCGCTGAGCCCGCAGCAAAACGAAATCGCACGGCGGATTTTACGCGAAATCAATGAACGCCTCGGATTTTTGAAAAACGTCGGGTTGGAATACCTGACCCTGGCTCGCGGCGCGGGCACCCTGTCGGGCGGCGAAAGCCAGCGCATCCGTTTGGCCTCGCAAATCGGATCGGGCCTGACCGGCGTTCTTTACGTGCTGGACGAGCCTTCAATCGGGCTGCATCAGCGCGACAACGCCCGCCTGTTGGAAACTCTTCGCCGCCTGCGCGACCTTGGCAACACGGTCATCGTCGTCGAGCATGACGAAGACGCCATTCTGGCCGCCGATTACGTGGTCGATATGGGTCCGGGCGCAGGCATTCACGGTGGCGCGGTGGTCGCCGAGGGTACACCCGAAAAGATCATGCAAAACCCCGACAGCCTGACCGGACAATATTTGTCTGGTTTCAGTCAAATCCCGGTTCCCGCCGTCCGCCGAAAGGGCAAAAAAACCAAATCCCTGCGCGTCGTCGGCGCGCGGGCCAACAACCTGCACAATGTTACCGCCGAATTTCCGCTGGGCGTTTTCTCTTGTGTGACCGGCGTTTCGGGCAGCGGTAAGTCGACCCTGATTACCGAAACGCTTTATCAGGCATTGGCCAGGCGTTTGCACGGTGCGCGCCTGCACGCGGGCGAACATGATCGCATTGAAGGACTGGAATTCATCGACAAGGTGGTGGATATCGACCAATCCCCCATCGGGCGGACGCCACGCTCCAACCCTGCCACCTATACCGGGGCTTTCGGGCCGGTTCGCGACTGGTTTGCCAATTTGCCGGAATCGCGCGAGCGCGGCTACAAACCGGGCCGCTTTTCCTTCAACGTCAAAGGCGGGCGTTGCGAAGCATGTCGGGGCGACGGCCTGATCAAAATCGAGATGCACTTTTTGCCCGATGTCTACGTGACCTGCGACACCTGCAACGGCAAGCGTTACAACCGCGAAACCCTGGAGGTTCGGTTCCGAAACAAATCCATCGCCGACGTGCTGGACATGACGGTCGAAGAAGCAAACCAATTTTTCAAGGCGGTTCCCGTCATTCGCAACAAACTGGAAACCTTGGGAAAAGTCGGTCTCGGCTACATTCATCTGGGCCAGCAGGCCACCACATTATCGGGGGGCGAGGCACAACGGGTGAAACTGGCCAAGGAATTAGCGCGCCGGGCCACCGGAAAGACCTTTTATATTCTGGACGAACCAACTACCGGCCTTCATTTCGAGGACGTCCGAAAACTGCTGGAAGTCTTGCATGCGCTGGTCGACCAGGGAAACACCGTTGTCGTTATCGAGCATAATCTAGAAGTCATAAAAACGGCCGACTGGGTTATCGATCTTGGTCCCGAAGGCGGCAACAAAGGTGGGTACATCGTCGCCGTCGGTACGCCCGAAGACATTGCGGCACAAGGGGCAAGCTTTACCGGGCAATATTTGGCCGACCGACTAAATCAAAAATCAAACCAAAAACAGGCTTCGTCGTAAAAGTCCGGTTCTATGCTAATGACCGGATAGATAAATCCATATAAAAATGGAAAAAACAACTCCCCGCTGTTCGCGTTAGCAAATTGTAAAGGAAATTAATTAGAATATAGGTTGTTTCTTATCTATATATGGATTGGCGGTGTTTCGTCGTTTATCCAATTGGGCGTGAAGTAGCGAAAAGCACATGGTTAAAAACGCGGCAAAAAAAGCAACAAAAAAGCGACGCCCCTTTTGGCAATCACCTGAAGCCAAGCGCGCCTACTTTGTCCTCGGGTCCCCTCTCGTATTGCTCGTGATCTGGTATCTCTACATCCTGGCAACCGAAGTTGGCAATGCACCCAAGATTAACGCCAACTTGAATCTCGACTTCTTCAATTTGCCGGAAATTGCCAGGAAAGAAGGTTTTAACCCCGACGATTTCACAAAATGCCAACACATCGTCGATGAATACACGACGACAAAAGGGGCATTTTACGCCGAGGAAACCGTTCATCAGTTGCTAGGCTTGCCAGCGAACGCCACGCAGGCGCAGTTTAACGAACGCTGCATCTATTTTGCCAAGACCGTCAAAGGAATGCGCAAGATTTCCCTTCACATACGGCATGTCTTCGTATGTGGTGAATCCGTCCTGAACATCACGGGGCCGGGCGGCTTTTTCATCAAACCTGATCCGAGCGGACGCGGTGCCTTGCAAAACATAAAATCCAGCGGAGGCGAGCTGTTGAAGATCGGAAAGGGAAGATCTTCCGTCTTGGAATCATGGCATTTGTTTAACGTCGGTGACGGGTGCCTTATTGTTGGCCTGTCCAAGGCTGGCGTTTTCCGCATGTCGGCATCGGTCTCGCAATAAAAGCTCTAACCCGTCTTGATTTCGGTGTCCACCGGCATTCCATGCTCGACGGGCATCCCCATGCTTGACCAACGTTTCATGCCGCCCTTCAAAATAGCGATGTCGGTAAAGCCTATCTTCCGCAGAAGTCTCGCCGAATGGGCGCCCACGGTGTCTCCGGCGGCAGCGACCAGAACGGGCTCATTCTTGTAGGGGGCCATATCCTGTTCGACCTTGCTAAACCGTTCGGCCATATATCCGTATGGAAGGTTGATCGCGCCCGCGATGTGTCCCGAATCGCCGATGAAGTCACCGTAGGCGCGAACATCAATAATAACCTCGATCTGCTTGTCGCCAATTGCCTTCATCACGGCGGCGGGTTCAACAAAAGGAACCTGGGCGATAAACCGGGGCACGAATTTCCAAGCGGCAAATCCGATAACCATGATCGCGATGATAAAAACTGTCTCGAAATCCATGGTGCTATCCTCCCCTTCACCCCTGTTTTGTTATTTACCCACTACCCTTCGATCGGCAGAAGGGCGCGTTTCCAAGCGCTCATTCCGCCCTTGACAACGGCAACCTTGGTGAACCCTTTCTTCTTCAGGGCTCGCGCCGCGTTTGGCGAACGGTTGTTGGTACGGCACATCACGTAAACCGGCGAATCGCGAAGATCGTCCATTTCCGCTGCGTTAGATAACAACCGCCCATTCAATTCGGCCAGCGGAACGTTCACCGCACCGGGAACATGACCAAGCCGACCGGTGAATTCACCCTGACTGCGCACATCAAGAACCAGCAGTTCTTCGCCGTTTTGAATGCTTTGCTGCACCTGTGAACAGTCAACGAACGGCACGCCAGTACCCGCAATCAGACGCGGCAACACCATCTTGCTGAACATGTACGCACCGATCAGCAGCATGGTAATCATGACTGTTTGTTCGTCGAAACCTTTAAATACATCTTCCATTTTGAACGCGTCTTCCATGGGTACTCCAATTTCACATGCTCGTGCAGGCACCTAATGCCGACATTAGGTTGATGTCAAGTCCGGCTTTTGGTTGCACCAGCGAGGCCCGCACTTTATCTCTCCTGCTATGGAAAACAGCACCCAAAATCCCGTTCACGTCATCGGCGGCGGACTGGCCGGAAGCGAAGCCGCATGGCAGCTTGCCTGCCGCGACATCCCCGTCGTTGTGCATGAAATGCGCCCCATTCGCGGCACCGACGCACACCACACCGACCGCCTGGCTGAACTCGTTTGTTCAAATTCCCTGCGTTCTGACGATTCAGAAGCCAGCGCCGTCGGCCTTTTGCACGAGGAAATGCGCCGCTGCGATTCTCTTATCATCCGCACCGCCGACGCCAACCGTGTCCCGGCTGGATCCGCCCTGGCAGTTGATCGTGATGGCTTTAGCGCATCGGTGCACGAGGCATTGGAAAGCCACCCGTTGATCGAAATCCGGCGCGAGGAAATAGACAAATTGCCGGATCCGGCCTGGGATTCGGTCATCGTGGCCACCGGCCCCTTGACCTCACCTGATTTGGCCGAGGCGATCAGAGAATTAACCGGCAAGGAGTCCCTTTCGTTTTTCGATGCGATCGCGCCCATCGTTTACAAGGACAGCATCGACTTTTCGACCGCTTGGTTTCAGTCGCGCTACGACAAGGGAGACGGAGCGGACTACATCAATTGCCCTCTTTCCGCCGAACAGTACGACGCCTTTATCGACGCCCTTATTGCCGCCGAAACGTCCGATTTCCACGAATGGGAAAAATCGACACCCTATTTCGAAGGCTGCTTGCCCATCGAAGTCATGGCCGAGCGAGGTCGCCGAACTCTGACCTTCGGCCCTATGAAACCGGTCGGCTTGACGGACCCCAACAACCCCACAAAAAAACCTCATGCGATTGTTCAACTAAGGCAGGATAATGCACTGGGAACGCTATATAATTTGGTGGGATTCCAGACAAAAATGGCTTATGGGGAACAAAAGCGAGTCTTGCGCATGATCCCCGGATTGGAGAACGCCGAATTCGCCCGTCTGGGCGGCTTGCATCGCAACACGTTCCTCAATGGCCCGCGCCTTTTGGATGGCGCCCTGCGTCTCAAAGCCGATCTGAGGCTGCGTTTCGCCGGACAGATTACGGGCTGTGAGGGATATGTGGAAAGTGCCGCCGTCGGACTTCTGGCGGGTCGCTTTGCAGCAGCAGATCGCTTGGCACAACCCCTGGCACCACCACCGGAAACCACGGCCCTGGGGGCCATGCTTTCGCACATCACCGGTGGCGCCAATGCCGAAACCTATCAGCCAATGAACGTCAATTTCGGACTGTTTCCACCACTGGCGGATGCCGGGGCGGGCAAAAAGCGCGTGCGAGGCCGGGAACGCAAGAAAGCGTACTGCGCGCGCGCGCTATCCGATCTGGCTACCTGGATTTAACTCCTCCGGCGCCGTAGCTGGACGGTCATCACGACAATGCCGGAAAGCACAACCATTCCGCCAAGTAGAATCATCGGCGTCATGGTTTCGCCCAGGATCAATATGCTGAAAACCACTGTGGACAACGGGTTGAGCAACATGAATGGGGCCACGCGTGTGATTTCGACCGCGGCCAGCAGGCGATACCAAAGTGGATAACACGCCGCCGTCATGATCAATCCGATGTAAAGAATGACCCCCCATTCACGAATGCCGGCCGACTCAAGGGCCGCAAACTGCCCTTCTTCCATAAGGTACGATGCCAAAAACAGCTGCGGCGCGCTAAATGCTGCAATCCAGGCCAGCAACTGCATTCCGGTGACAAAACGACCGATTTTGCGAATCTTCACCTGCCCATAAGCCCAAATTGCCCCACCGACCATGACAAGGAATATGGGTATCGGGTTTTCCTGTATTTGCGGCTCGCCGGTGATCAACACCACTCCGCCAAAAGCCAGAACCATTCCGACAATCTGGCGAAGGCCCATTTTTTCTTTCAACAGAACGACCCCAAGGATCGCCATAAACGGGATTTGCAATTGCACGACCAGAATTGCCGTGGAGGCGTAAATGTCTTTAAGGCCCGTAAATACCATGCCGTAGGGAATGGTTCCGCTGATTACCGCCACCCAGAAAACCTGGACCATCAGCCCTTTCGGCGGCTTGACGAACCACATAAGGACAAAGGCCGCGATTGCATAGCGCATGCCCATCAAAAACATCGGCGGGATAGTTCCCAACCCGATTTTGGTCAAGGCGAAGCCCAACCCCCATAAGGTCGGGACCATAATCGCGGTTGCGAGATGGGCCGGTTTCACCTGGACATCTTCCTAAAGGTTCGTTCGTTCAATGTTATTGGGTTAAAGGCTCGCGACCGGTCGGCGGAAGTTTGGGGTCAAGGAACCCCGGCGTCGATGCGCCGCCCGCTGGAACCAGTTTCTCCACAAACTTTTCGTCGGCCGCCGTGAATTCGTGGTCCAACGCACCCAAATAGTCACGCCAATGCGCCATGGTTCGCGGTCCCGCAATAACCGAGCTGATAAGACCGTTGTTCAGCACCCAGTTAAGAGCGAATTGCCCCGCAGTCATTCCCCGTTTTTCGGCCCGTCTCTTGATTTTTTGGGCAAGAACCAGAGATTCGTAGCGATATTCGCTTTCATGGATGCGTACATCGTTGCGCCCCGCCCGTGTGCCCTTGGGCGGCGGGCCTTCAACCGGATACTTGCCCGTCAACACGCCACGAGCCAACGGGCTGTAAGGAACCACGCCAATACCGAAATGGCGGCAAGCCGGAAGAAATTCGACCTCAAGCATCCTGTTCATGGCGTTGTAGCAGGGCTGCGTCGCTATCGGCGCTGGAATCCCCATCGCCTCGCAAACCGCCACCATTTCGGCAATGCGCCAGGCCGGGAAATTACTGAATCCCCAATAGCGCACCTTGCCCGCCCGGATAAGGTCACCCATGGCCGAAAGCGGCTCTTCCAGCGGGGTGTCGGGATCGTCGCGATGGAAATAATATAGATCGATATAGTCCGTCTGCAGGCGTTTCAGGCTTGCCTCGGCCTCGGTCATAATGCGTTTGCGGCTATTGGTTCGGTCCAGCGGGTCTGTACCCATCGGGCTTCCCACCTTGGTCGCCACGACCCACGCATCCCGGTCTTTATGGATATTTTTGCCGACGGTGCGTTCGGACCCGCCTTTGGAATAGACATTCGCGGTGTCGATAAAATTGACACCCGCATCCTTGGCGGAGGCAACGATTTCAGCCGAAACCTTCTCGTTGGTCTGATCGCCAAACATCATAGCGCCCAGGCACAAAGGCGAGACCATCAGGCCGCTGGTTCCAATCCGTTGATATTGCATGATTTTTCCTCCCCACACCACGATGCTCATGTTCTTGATTCAATCGAACGATATGGTATAGGGGTTAATTGAAATGTTGCCAGAAAAATCCACCATATTGCGTAGAACCATGTGCGGATGATTTCGTATATAATAGTTGTCGTAAATCTTGCGGTAACCATTGCCCTGCCACAATGATGGCCGACAATCGATTGGGAGAAGGACACTGAGGTCGGAACGCGGGAGGATGGTGAAAAAGCCTCCGAAATCCGGAAAGTTGGCTGTGCCCGGAAAACGTTCGGGCGTGCTGATTGCGCTTGTCTGCGCCACGGTGATCGCGCTGGCCCCTTCTGGAACCGTTCGGGCCGACGAAATTTCTTCGGTGACCCAGAGCCTGTTCGCCGCAATTCAACAAAATGATTTTTCTGCGGTTCAACTGAGCGTCGCCAACGGTGCCGACATCTCGGCCCGCAATAAGTTTGGCATGCTTGCAGTCGACCTTGCCGTTGATAAGGGTCATTTCGAAATCGCGCATTACCTGCTTTCATTGCGCGATGTGGGCTCCCAATCCGTTGGGGCCGCCGAACAGCCAGCACCCCAGGCCCCACCTGCGCCCGATGCGCCACCTATCGCCGAAATCATTGCGGAGAGTCCACCACCGCCCGCACCGGCGGCGGATTGGCCGATCGGCGAGCCAAACCCGTTTGATCCCAACGCCATTCCTGGCAATGCGAGCGGGCGGGTAATCTCGGGTGGTGGCGTTGCCGGTGTTGCGGTCATGGGGAAAATCATTGAACCCCCAGCCCCTGAGACGCCGCAAATAGCCGAGACTCCCGCGCCGCCCATACCGCCCGCCACCGAGCCCGGGGCACAAGAAACAGCTGCGCAGCCAACCCCTGCCCCGGCGCCTTCGCCGCGCGCGCCCGAAGGAACCGCTGCGGCACAGCCCAAGCCCGCATTCTTGAACCGTTTGGGAAATTTGTTTGGGCTGCAAGATCAGGCCGACAGTTCGACCGCCACACCACCACCACCACCACCGCCAGGCCCACAGGAGACGGCAAACGTTCCTGATCAGGTGGGCACCACGTCACCCGAGGCCAAACAATCTTCCGTGACGCCACCGGAACCGGAAATGAAGCTGGAGGAAATCTCGGAAACGGCGCCGCCGGAGGTCGCTCAAGAGGATTCCGAACTTGCAGCGAAAGAGTCCGAACCCCAACCCTCGCCATCGGCGGATCAAGTCGCGGCGGCCCCGTTAGACCCGCAAGCCCCCGAAAACGACAGTCAATTCGGCAGCAAATTGGACCGCACCGTGGACGTCTATTTGGGTGGCTGGTTCGTAAGATGGCTGGGGCGGAAAATGGGCGTTATTGACGACGCTGCAGCGGAAGAAAAACCGCTTGCGCTGGAAAAAGAAAAGGCAAATGTGGCCGCTGCACCTAACAGGGTTGCCGAGACACCGGCTGAGCCCGTCGGCGAACCACAGCTGGCAGAACAACAATCCTCCGACCCCACCGCTTCCGCAGACGATGGTCTGGGGGAATTGGATACGGACCCAACTACCGAATTTGATGCCAATGCGGAAATTGACGCCATAATTCGAAACGAACCCGAGATCGACGCTGGAATCGACGCTGGAATCGACGCTGGAATCGACGCTGGGCCCGAGCCCCAAATTGATCCCGGAATAGGCGCCGAGCCCGAGCCCAAGATTGATACCGCAATGGACGCCGAGCTTGACCCCGAGATTGACGCCGAGCTTGACCCCGAGATTGACGCTGAGATCGACACTGGGATTGGCACCGGTATAGATACAGAGGTCGAGCCGCCCTTCGATACTCAAATTGCCGACGTTTCCGACGCCTTAGCTGATCCTTTTGCACCGAACGCGGTCGCACCTGGTTCCGTACACCCGGTAATCGGCGAACAACCCCTGGCCAGCCCGGAACCGCCCGAGCCCGATGAAATAGCGGCCCCCGATATCGCCGATGTTTTTGAAACCACACCCGATGTCTCTGCCCTCAAGGTTGATGACGAAATCCCGGACGGCCTGGAAATGGACACCGTTGATGCAGATAGTGCCAATAGTGCCGATGATACCGAGTTGGATGCGCTGGCCGGTGAGTTGGGCGTGGATGAGGGCAACGCGGATGAGCCACCCGCACCCGACGACCAGAAATCGGATTTGATGGGTCAACTTTCCAATTTTCTCGAAGCCGACGACAGCCCTTTAAACACGGATTCGCCTGAAGATTCCAAAGCAGGCGGCGCCACCGAACCCGAACCTGCGCTGGACGAACTCGACGCGGCAGCCCGGGATATTGGCATCACGCAAACGGCAGTGCTTCCGCCGATGGTCGCCCGGCAGCTGTCGGACAAGGTTTTGACGGTGGGTGAAACTCTTCACGTAACGGCCGCCATGCCCGCGCCGACGGATGATCCGAGCGAAGCCCCCTATTGCGTTGAGAAAAACGCGGGCGAAACCGTCTTTTGCGTCGAACGGGTTGATTGGCCCGCCGATCTTTCCAAGGAACTGAACGTTTCCACAATCATGTATTCGGGTGTGCAGGCTATTGTTCGCTATGATGGCGGAAACGCCACACGTTTCCACGCCATCTTCCCCAGCCCGGCTTTCGATTCTCTTATTTCCTATTATTCGCGCCGATTCGGCCCGCCGACCGAGATAACAGAGCGGACGATTGCGCCGTTCGCTCAGCCTCGCGAGACCAATCCAATCATGTTGTGGCGGCGCGATGATCCGCTGTCGGGCGAGATGACGACCCTGGAAATCCGCCGCTATGACGACGCCCGTGGCGGTTTTCCAGATTTGAAGCATGGCGTGCTCATGCTTGCCAATGCTACCTCTCAGCCGATTTTCCCGGTTTTGTCGGCCCTTGATTTGATGCCAACCACCGGAACAAAATAAACACTGTTTTCAATACCTTCCGCGCCACGCATAAAACCAAAGCCGCAGCGGCCTTGTGGCGGCCACACGTTGAAGCGTCGCATCGAAGGGATTGAACCCAGCCTTTTGAAACCGCGTCAGCCACGCGTCAGCAAGTGCGGCAGGAAGTAACGCCGGAAGGGCGGCCCGTGGAATTTCTTTTGACGCAATTCGCGCCGCTGCCAATCGTCGCCGGGCATAGTCAGCCAACAGGCCCATTGCCTGTTTGATTTCCGGCGATCCTTGTCGCGACAGCACCATCGTCTTGTGCGCCCCTGCGGCCGCCAGCGTTTGCAGCGGAACAAACACCTGCCCGCGCCCGGCATGATATGGAACGGCCCGCAAAACGGCGCACACGGCCCACGCCACCGCAACGTTCGACGCGGCCTCTCGTGCGAGCACATCGTCAACGCCGATGATATCCTGCGTCAGTTGCGCGAGCACACCCGCCGTCCCTGCGGCATAGTCGTCAAACATGACCATATCGGCAATCGGTGTTTCCGCTAGATCACGCATCCGGGTGTCGATCAGCTTTCCCAACAGGGCACGATCCAATGCGAAATCGCCGATGGCCTTGGCCAACGGGCCAATCACCTCGTGAGCCGACGGATTTTCTTCGAAAATGGCGCCCATGGCGTCGCGCCACCACTGAAAACGAATTTCGCCCAATAACGGCTCCGAGACCCTCTCTGGAATTCGCGCCAACTCAATATTAAAGGCGTACAAGGCATATAATGCCTCGCGCACATGGGGCGGGGCGAATTGCGCGCACAGGAACCGATCATTGTCTGAGCGGCGAACCAGATCGGCGCAGTACGAAATATTTTGCATGGTTCGTGCAACGTTTCCGAGATTTGTAAAAATGGGACCTTTAAAACGAGGCGATAACAACATACCTCTTGTGCGGAATATTTTGAACGCATTCAACGGAGGAACGATTCGATGGCTTTTGAATTACCGGCATTGCCTTATGCCAAAGACGCGCTGGCGCCACATATTTCGGCAAATACGCTGGATTTCCATTATGGCAAACACCATAACGCCTATGTCACCAACCTCAACAACCTGACCGAAAATTCGCCGCTGAACTCGGCCAGTGTGGAAGAGGTAATCAAAGAGGTTGCAGGCAACACTGAAAAAGCCGGCGTTTTCAACAATGCGGCCCAGGTTTGGAATCACACCTTCTACTGGCATTGCATGAAGCCGGGCGGTGGCGGGGCTCCCTCGGGCGAACTTGCGACCGAAATTGACAAGGCGTTCGGCGGTCTCGACAAGTTCCTGGAAGAATTCAAAGCGGCTGCGGTAACCCAGTTTGGCAGCGGATGGGCTTGGCTGGTCTCTGACGGCGGATCGCTTAAAATCGCCAAAACCGGCAATGCCGACACCCCGATCGCACACGGCCAAACGCCGCTTTTGACGGTCGACGTGTGGGAACACGCCTACTATCTGGACTTCCAGAACCGTCGTCCCGATTACGTCCAGAGCTTCTTGGACAATCTGATCAACTGGGATTTCGTCGCCAAAAACCTCGGCAAGTCCTAAGAATTATAAAAACGGCCCGGAGGCGATATCGCTTCCGGGCCGTTTTTTTTTCGCGTGATCGTCAATCCTTACGGAGAAACCTCGGCGGCCTCAGACGACGCTTTGGCGCGGCGCGGCAGCTTCATGTAAAGCAGCAGCGGAACGGCCACGCAAATCGACGAATAAGTGCCGATAAGCACGCCCCAAATCATCGCAAAGCTAAAGCCGCGAATCACCTCGCCCCCCAGGAAATAAAGCGCCAGCAAAGCCAGCAGTGTGGTCACACTGGTCATCACCGTGCGCGACAGGGTTTCGTTGATGCTTTTGTTCAGAAGCTCGGGCAGAGACATGCTTTTGTATTTGCGCAGGTTCTCGCGAACCCGGTCATACACAACCACCGTATCGTTGATGGAATAACCGGCAATTGTCAGGATCGCCGCCACCGTGGACAGATTGAATTCCATTCCCAACAGCGCGAAAATGCCGATGGTCGAAATCACATCGTGAATCAGAGCGACAACCGCGCCGACGCCAAACTGCCATTCAAATCGGAACCAAATGTACAGCAGAATGGCGAATATGGCGCCGCAAACCGCGTATACGCCATCCAGAAACAGCTCTTGGCTGACCTTGGGGCCGACAAATTCCGTGCGCCGGTATTCAACCCCTGTTCCCAATGCCGCCTTGACCTTTTCAACGGCATCTTGCTGGGCACTATCACCACCCTCCTGCTTTTGCAGACGGATCAGAACATCATCGGGCGCGCCGAACTCCTGCAACGCAACCTCGCCCAGCCCCAGACCGGAAAGGGTCGAACGCATGGACGCAATATCGGCAGGCCCTTCGGTTTTGACATCAATCATGATGCCGCCCTGAAAATCGATACCGTAATTCAACCCACGAACACCGAACAGCCCCATGGCGGCAATGATAAGCACCACCGAGACCATGAAATAGGCAACACGCCGGCTGATGAACTGAATGTTGGTTCCTGCCGGAACTAATTGCAGACGAAACATCTTTTTTCCCCTAAATCGGCAGGCTTTGTGGGCGCGTACGGCGCAACCAGGTGATCACCATCAGGCGCGTCAGCAACACCGCCGTAAACAACGATGCAGCAATACCGATAGCCAGCGTCACAGCAAATCCGCGCACCGGACCCGATCCGAACTGATACAGCAGAATGGCCGCGATCAGCGTCGTCATGTTGGCGTCAACAATGGTCGTGATGGCCCGCGAATAACCGGCTTCCACCGCCGAAATGGGGGTTCGTCCGATTCGCACTTCTTCGCGTATGCGCTCAAAAATCAGCACGTTGGCATCCACCGCCATGCCGATGGTCAGCACGACACCCGCAATGCCCGGCAGGGTCAGCGTCGCCTGCAGCACCGACAACGATGCACCAATCAGGATCATGTTGAACAGCAACGCGATATCGGCCATGACGCCGAACCGGCCATAGGTCAACACCATGAACCCGACAACCAGAAGCAGGCCGATGACGCTGGCAATCTTGCCTGCGGCAATCGAGTCTGCGCCCAGGCCCGGGCCGACCGTGCGTTCTTCCAGAATGACCAGAGGCGCCGGTAAAGCACCGGCCCGCAGAAGCAGCGCCAAATCCTGCGCCGACTGGAACGTGAAGCTACCGCTAATCTGTCCCGAGCCACCCAGAATGGGTTCGCGGATTTGCGGTGCCGTCACGATGTCGCCGTCAAGAACAATGGCGAAAAGCCGATTAACGTTGTCGCGCGTAATCCGACCAAATTTCTTGCCCCCCGCAGCGTCGAAGCGGAAATTGACGACCGGTTCGCTGGTTCTGGAATCAGTTCCAGGCTGCGCGTTGACAAGCGAGTCACCGCTGAGCATTACCCGCTTGCGCACCACGTACATACGCGGTTTCCCGTCGGACGATTTTTCGTGGGAAGACGGCAAAAGCATCGAACCGGGCGGCAAACGTCCGGCCATGGCCTCGGCGGGTGAGACATTGCCATCAACCAGATGGAAGGTCATTTTGGCGGTCTTGCCAAGCAGACGTTTGACCCGCTCGGGATCATCAACGCCCGGAAGCTGAACCAAGATGCGGTCCGTACCCTGACGAACGATCGTTGGTTCGCGCACGCCGGTTTCATCGATGCGCCTGCGCACGATTTCAATCGACTGTTCGACCGCCGAGTCGGTCCGCTCCTTGATGGCCTGTTCCGTCAGACTCATCGTAATTCGGCCGCCGTCCTCCAATACCGACGTGACGCCCCGGTCCAATCCCTTAATCAGATCCAGCGCCTGTTCGGCTTGGGACATGTCATTAATCGTGACCGCAACGGCATTGCCGCGTACACCCAGACCCGAATAACGGATGCGCGCCTTGCGCAACTCGCTCCGCACCGAATCAACGAGGATCTCCAGCCGTTCCTTAACGACAGCGGCAACCTCCACTTCCAGCAACAGGTGCGACCCGCCCTGCAAATCAAGCCCAAGGCTGATCTGCTTGTGCGGCAACCACCCCGGCAACGCCTCAGCGGCGTCGCGGCTCAGGAAGTTGGGAGCAACAAAAAGTACGCCGAACCCGCAGACGAGAGCGACGACGATAGTCTTCCACTTGGCAAAATAAACCATTTAAGAAATATCACCCGGGCGAACCTTAGTTGCCCTTTCCTCCGAGAAGCCCTTTCAACTTGGCTACGGGACCTTGGTCTCCGCCACCGTCCGGCTTCTTCATTTCTTTTACCGGTTCGCTCTTGGAACGCACGGAAGCGATCATGCCGCGTTGAACGCGAACACGAATTCCATCGGCGATTTCGACCATCAGTTCGGCTTCGTCAACCACCTTGGTCACGGTGCCAACAATGCCGCCGTTGGTGACGACTTTATCGCCCCGACGAATAGCACCCAGCATCTCGCGATGCATTTTGGCTTTTTTCTGCTGCGGACGAATCAACAGGAAATAGAAGACCACAAAAATCAGAATCAGCGGCAAGAAGGCTTCGAAGCCACCTCCGCCAAATCCGCCCGCTTGCGCATATGCTGGCGAGATAAACATCAACAAACTCCTTAGAACTCTAGGGCTAAGCCAGCGGGAATATAACGGTAACCGCGAGACATGCAATCGGAAAGAAGTGTTTGCCGCCCAGACGTTGACGAAAACCTCTCGAACCCCTACGTTTCGCCGCCGCAATAAAGGATACTCAGGATGCCAGCCAACGATTTTCAGCCTCTGCTCGCCCGTGTTGCCGATGCCCTCGAACGTCTGGCGCCGCCGCCAGCGCGCTCATCCGAACCGGGTGCGGCGGGTGCCTTCGTCTGGCACGCCGACGACTCCTGGATGGAACCGATCAAAAATGTCAGCCGCGTCGATATCAGCCTTCTTAAGGGTATCGACCAGCAACGCGATATCTTGTTGGAAAACACCCGACGCTTCGCCAACGGCCTGCCGACCAACAACGCGCTGCTTTGGGGCGCGCGCGGAATGGGCAAAAGCTCGCTGGTCAAGGCCATTCACGCCAAGGTCTACGCCGAAACCGACGGTCTGCTGGTTCTTATCGAAATTCACCGCGAAGACATCCAGTCCCTGCCCCGCCTGCTGACTTTGCTGCGCGATGATGCGCGGCGCTTTGTTATTTTCTGCGACGACCTTTCCTTCGACGGCAATGATGCCTCATACAAGTCCCTCAAGGCCGTTCTTGAAGGCGGAATTGAGGGCAGGCCCGCAAACGTTGCCTTCTACGCCACATCGAACCGACGCCACCTGATGCCCCGCGACATGATTGAAAATGAACGATCGACAGCGATTAACCCCGCCGAAGCGGTTGAGGAAAAGGTCTCCATGTCGGACAGATTCGGCCTGTGGCTGGGCTTCCATGCCTGCAGCCAGGATGTCTTTTTCGATATCGTCAAAGGGTACGCTGCCAATTTTGGCCTGGATATCGGGGCCGAAGAACTTTGTGGCCGCGCCAACGAATGGGCGGTCACGCGCGGCGCGCGTTCAGGCCGCGTGGCCTGGCAATTCATTCAGGATCTGGCCGGCGAACTGGGTAATCCACTGAATTAAAGTTCGGGTTAGACCTTTTCGTCCCCGCCCGTCTTTTTAGGTTTGCCGGGTGCGCTGCTTTTCTTACCGGTGCGGGTTCCTTTGGCGACGCTGGTCTTCGGGGCCTTCGACGCCGTTTTTTCGGCCCCGGCCTCGGGTTCCGAAGGCCAGTCGGCCCATGGATAGGGCTTCTGTTCGGTTACGAAGGTCAGAAACTCGGTCGTCTCACGCAGATAGGTCGCCAGACCAAGCGCCAACACCTTAATCCGCCCATGAGCTTTCCCCGTCAGCAGGGTGAAAAGGAACTGAACGATCGCGACCAGAAAAACAATCGATTTGACGATTTGGAACACGATCCCGAAAAGCAGCATAAAAACGAGCCGCAGCCACGTCTCCTTGTTTTTAAGGTGATCCAAAACACCGTTTTCGCGGTCGCTGACACCCAGGCCATTTTCTTCCACGGCAACGCCTCCCTCAATCTCCGGTTTTCCCGTCGGCAAGTTTACGACAACGCCCTATCCGGGGCAATCGGCATCGTCTCTTTGATAAAGAAGGCCGCGCCGAGAGCAATGACGGCCGATGCCAAATATAGAGAAAACGCACTGCCGTATGCCTCCGGGGAATATCCCGCCTGCCCGCTTGCCTCGGCCTCCAGAACCACTCCCACGACCGGCTGCATAATGGCGCCACCAAGGAACGGCGCGATGTTAATGAGCCCGACCGCCGTGCCCGCGATTCTCACCGGAAACATTTCCTTCGCCGTCGTGAATCCAACGACAACGATCGCACTTCCGAAAAAACCCAACAGAAAGCACCATACGTAAAGCCCTGCAAGATTGAACCCGGCGGGAAAGAAAGTCAGCGGCAAGCTAAAGATCAGGACCGCCAGCGACGAAATCACCATGATCTTTTTGCGAGAACGCAGCACTCGGTCGGAAATATAGCCCATCAACGGACAGCCCAGGATAAGAGCCACGGCGGGCATGCTCAGGACCCCGCCGGCCTGAATTTTGTCCAGGCCATACACATGCATAAGGAACGGCCCGCCCCACAATCCGCTGAAACTGAAAAAGATGCCAAAGGTAAAGAAAAACCACGCGAACAACGGCCAGAATCGCGGTGAACCCAGAACCAACGTAACGCCCTGCCACAGACCAATCGCGGGGCCGCCTGCGACCGGCGAATCATCGGTGGCATCCTGAACGGCCGGCAAGCCCATTTCTTGCGGCGTGTCGCGGACCAAAATCCAGATTGCGGCGGCAAGGGCAAACGTTACCGTCCCGACAATATAAAAACTCTCCCGCCATCCCAGGACCGTGCTGAAATAGGCAAAAGGCGAAGCTGCCGACAAAACCCCGAGCCCGCCGACCGCCATCAAAATTCCGGCGGCAAAGGTAAATTCCGAGACCTTGAACCAGCTGGTCAGGGCTTTCATGGTCGGCACGAATAACATTGCAACGCCCAACCCCACCAACACGCGCGCCGCAATTGCCCAGCCAACGGTGGGAGCCGCGCCGAAGGCGATGGAGCCAATACCGGCCAGGATAAAAAATGACGTAATGGTTTTGCGCGGTCCCCACGAGTCCGACAGCAATCCGCTGGGAATCTGCATCAAGGCATAGGGATAGAAGTAGGCCGAGGCAAGCAACCCCATAAGTCCGGCGTCGGCTTTGAGGTCGTCCATGAGTTCAAGGGCGACGACTGCCGGGCTTAGCCGGTGGAAGTAAACCAAAAGGTATCCGGCTGCGAGAAGCGCAAACACAACCCACCTATATCCACTTCCGGGAAGCCGCTGAGCAAAATTTAACCGGGAATTCACGATAGTTTGCCCGACCTCAGATGCTTGATCGGATCGACTGCGCGCCTTCCTTTTCTAAGCTCAAAATGAAGTTGCGGGCTCGATACATTGCCGCTGCTGCCAACCTTGGAGATAACCTGCCCTTTCTTGATCTTCTGGCCCCGCGCCACCAGAAGCTGATCGTTGTGGGCATAGGCGGTTATCCATCCGCCGGTGTGCTTAATCAAAAGCAGGTTGCCAAATCCCCTGATCTGGTTTCCAGCATAGGCAACGACGCCGTTTTCCGCCGCATAGACCGGTGTTCCGCGCACCGTTGCGATATTGATGCCGTCGTTATGAAACCCCTTGGTCTTGGGGCCAAACCCGGAAATGATCTTGCCGCGAACCGGCCATTGGAATCCCGCACCGCTGACTGGCGGTGGTTTGGCAACAAACGTGGTCGCGCGGGACGGTTTCGAAATGGTAGCGGACTTTTCCTGAACCATAGTCGTCGCAGGCACTGGCTTCGCCGATGCCTGAACAGTCGGAGAAGAGGGTTTTGTCTGCCCCGGCACCCTCAGTTTTTGGCCGATCCTGATCAAATAGGGCCGCTTCAAACCGTTGACCTTGGCCAACACAAACATGCCGACGCCGTAGGTCCGTGAAATTGCCGAAAGGGTGTCGCCGCGGACCACCGTATGGAGGAAATCGCGCGGCAGAACAAGGCGCTGTCCGGTCACCAGTTTGTAGGGCGGAGCCAGCCGATTGGCGTCGATGATGGAACGGGCCGAAACCCGGTGGCGGCGCGATATCGCGTACAGGGTATCGCCTTGCCCAACGATGACCGACTGCGCGCCAACGAACACAGCATCTGACGATGACGCCGGAGAGGGTGCCGCCGGGCCGGGAGTCGGGGCCGTGTGAACCCCGCGCAATGGGGCATTGATGGCCTGCACCCGCGAGGGCGGCGGCCATTCGGCCCAACTACAGCCGCCGAGCGCAACCGCCAGCAGAACCAATATCAGACTGTTTTTCTTATCCCGCCACATAAATTGATTATCGCGAAGGATCGCCCTTTCTTCAACGCCGGTATCATTCAACTCGCGTCTTAGTTTGAAATTAGGTCGCAAGAATAACGGGGACATGACCTTCGGAATGAAGGATCGTGTCCCCGCTTATTCGCTCCGTCCGGATTAGTTCCCCGCGCGCGGCCCCTTCGGACCCGGCTTTTGCTTTCTCAGAGGCCGCCCCAACGCTTCCTCCGCGTTTTCCATAAACGCAAGGTCGCCCACCGGGCGTCCGGTCCGTTCGTGGCGGTGCAGGGTCTCGCCGTCGCCCTCATCCGCCCCCGCTGCCAAAAATGCCGCCCAGTCGCCGACCCTATCCGGCAACACCCCGGCCTTGACCAACCCATCGTCATGGCCCTCAAGGTGCGCCCGCGCGCTACTCCAGGCGTAATCTTCGGGCCGCTTTACCATGTCCGCGCGCACCGGGTTCAATTCGATATAGCGCGCCGCCGCCAGCAGATACCGTCCGTCCATGGCGAATGAGGCGAAACGCCCCTGCCACAAATGACCGCGCCAGCCCTGGCGGAAATTCACATGCCGTGTATAGCGCCGATGCGCCTCGCCGATGGCCCGTCCCAACGCGGCCTCGGTGGCGGGAACGGCAATCAGATGAACGTGGTTGGTCATCAGGCAATAGGCCAGAACCTCGACGCCGCAGCCCGCGCACCACTCGGCCATCAGGTCCAGATAGACCCGATAATCGTTACCACCGAAAAAGGTGTCCTGCCGCCGGTTGCCCCGCTGCGTAACATGATGCGGAACACCCGGAACGACCACGCGCGCAAGTCTTGCCATGGGGAAATGCTATGCCGGAGCGGCGGAAACGTCCATAATTAAATATGGTGTCCCCGGAATTCGTGTCCCCGGAATTCGAAGTAAGGTGTCCCCGGAATTCGAATCTATTTTCGCCAATATGGGCCTCGAGCATCAATTGTATCTGGCGACGGAATGATCGGATCTTTTATACGCATGAACACAGGGATATCCAATCCCTCAGATCGCCAGAAGTCAATCAAGGCAGCCGCCATCTCTAACCTTTTTTCGCATTCCATTTTGAATTGGAGATAAATGCGGGTTCCATCGACGCTGATCGTCATGGCAGCTAAAGCTCGGATGCGCTGTTCTCCAGCCGGTCTATCCCCAAATGAATTTCGCACAGTGTGGTGATCCGCCACCACTTCTGACCAATCAAGATTGAAGCCAATGATGCATTCGCTTCGCGTTGGCGTCGACCCATTGCCAATTGAAGAAGAATCGGCAAATACGGGAAATGCCAGAATAATGCCAATTATAGATAACAATACCACCGTGCGAGCCATCATTTGAATTCCGGGGACACCATACTTAATTATTTACACATTGCCGCTTTTGAATTCCGGGGACACCTTACTTAATTATGCGTAACAATTCCGGGGACACCACACAATTCCAGGGACACCATACTTAATTATTTACACATTGCCGCTTTAAAACAACATCTTATTCGTCTTGTCCCGCTGCCGCCTGATCAACGGGGCCAAGGGCGGGAATACGGCGGTATCATTCACCGGCAACACCGGGAACCAGTGGAACGAAACGAACGGTTCCCACGGGTTCCTTGTCAAATCCGTCTTCGGTTCGGCGCACGCGCACCAACGTCTGGTCGCCCTCGGGATCGCCGATGGGCGCGACCATGATCCCGCCCACCGCCAACTGATTGGCCAGTTTTTCGGGCACTTGCGACGCGGCAGCCGTTACCAAAATGCGATCAAAGGGGGCCTGCTCGGGCCAGCCGTGCATTCCGTCACCCAGCTTGGTCGTGATGTTGGTGATATGTAATGCGTTGAACTGACTTTTGGCCATTTCCAGCAATTCGCGATGGCGCTCGATCGTGTACAGCCGGCGACACAATCCCGCCAGTATGGCCGCCTGATAGCCCGATCCTGTTCCAATTTCCAACACCTTCATACGATCACCAACATCGAGGGCCTGGGTCATTTTGGCGACGACCGAGGGCTGGCTGATGGTTTGGTGTCGGCCAATGGGCAGGGTCGTGTCGTCATAGGCCTGATCACGAAAAGTCACTGGAACAAAGGCGTCCCGCGCAATTTTCTCCATAATCCCCAAGACGCGCGTATCGGTAATGCCGTTGCGTCTGAGCGCCAGGATCAGGCGGATTTTTCGCGAGTCCGGGTTCACGTAAAAACAACTCCCAACGCTTTAATGGACGGGCGGTGCGTCAGATCCAGGCACAAGGGCGTAATCGAGACCGCACCACGCTTGATGGCTTGAACATCGTCACCGTCGCGAACGCGGTCTTCGTGGTTTTCGGTGCCCAGCCAGAAAATGTCGTTGCCGTGCGGATCGACCTCTTCGGTGATGCCCTGCCCGGTTTTTCCCGCACCCTGGGCCGTAATTTCGATACCCGTTACCGCATCTGACGGAATATTGGGGAAATTCAGATTAAGCACGACATTTTTGGGCCAACCGGTTTCGGTCAGGCTTTTGAGCACGCGCGGCGCCCAGTGTTCGACCGTCGCCCAGCGCATGGGCCGGGTGCCCTCGTGGGCCAAGCTCATGGCGATGCCGGGGATGCCCAGCAATGCGCCTTCCATAGCGACGGCGATGGTTCCTGAATAGGTGACGTCGTCGCAAAGATTGCCACCCGGATTGATTCCCGAAAGCACGATATCGGGTGGATTGTCGGCCAATATTTTGCGGATGCCCAGCAACGCGCAGTCGGTCGGCGACCCGTCCACCGCGAATCGCCGTTCCGAAACCTGGCGGATACGCAACGGGCGCATGCGGGTCAACGAGTGGCTGGCGGCACTTTGTTCGGTCTCTGGCGCGACTACCCAAACCTCGGCGGCGATCTCGCGCGCAATTTTTTCCAAGATTTTCAGGCCGGGCGCATTAATTCCGTCGTCATTGGAAACCAGGACCCGCGCCTTCGACAGATCAACGATGTTGCTAGCCATTGTTCCCAATCACCTCTATGCCGCCCATATAGGGCTTCAATGCCCCAGGCACGGCGATGGTTCCGTCCGCCTGCTGGTAGTTTTCCATGACCGCGATCAGCGTGCGCCCAACGGCAAGGCCCGATCCGTTAAGGGTGTGAACGAACTTCGTTCCCTTTTCGCCTTGCGGACGATAGCGGGTTTTCATGCGCCGCGCCTGGAATTCACCGCAGTTTGAGCAACTTGAAATTTCGCGGTAACGCCCCTGGCCAGGCAGCCACACCTCGATATCGTGGGTCTTGCGCGCGCCGAACCCCATGTCGCCGGTGCTCAGCAGGACCAAACGATAGGGAAGGTTCAGGCGCTTTAAAACTTCTTCGGCGCAGTTTGTCATGCGTTCCAGTTCGGCCTCCGAATCCTCTGGCCGCGTCACACTGACCATTTCGACCTTGTTAAACTGGTGCTGGCGGATCATGCCGCGCGTATCCTTGCCCGCAGAACCGGCTTCGGAACGAAAACACGGCGTCAGCGCCGTTACGCGCCTAGGCAGGCTTTCCTCGTCCAGAATTTCGCCAGCGACCAGATTGGTCAGAGGCACCTCGGCGGTGGCGATCAGCCAGAACCCATCGGTCGTGCGGAACGAATCTTCGCCGAACTTGGGGAGTTGCCCGGTGCCGAAAAGGGCTTCATCCTTGACCAGAATCGGCGGATTGACTTCGGTGTAGCCGTGTTCGCCGGTTTGCAAATCAAGCATGAACGACCCGATGGCGCGTTCAAGCCGGGCCAGCGCGCCGGTCAGGACAACAAAGCGTGCACCGGAAATTTTGGCTGCGCGTTCGAAGTCCATCAGCCCCAGATTTTCGCCGATTTCAAAATGCTCCTGGGCGGCGAAATCGAAATTTGCGGGTTCGCCCCATTTACGGATTTCGACATTCGCTTCCTCGTCGGGACCAACCGGCACGTCGGCGGCAGGAATGTTGGGAAGGGCCGCCAGGGCGGTATCAAGTTCGGTCAATGCCTGTTTGGCAATTTCCTCGGCCTCGGCCTGCAATTGTTTGGACTTCGACACCTCGGCGATAATCGCGCTGGCATCTTCGCCCTTGGCCTTGGCCACGCCGATTTGCTTGGCAAGTTTGTTGCGGTCGGCCTGAATTTCCTGAGCCTTGGTCTGGGCGTCACGCCGTTTGGCGTCCTGCTCAATCAGGCTTTGGGCGGTTGGCGCAGCACCGCGCTTTTTCAGGGCGTCGTCGAAGGCATCGGGGTTTTCACGAATCCATTTAATATCGAACATAGAAAATCCGTTTTATTGGCTATTTGGTCTAGTGGTATGGCGGATCAAACCGTGTCGTCGGCGGCGTCCGTCGCGTTGCGTTCATCACGCTTCTTCTCAACAAACTTCACCGCAATGATGGAAATTTCGTATAGAAGCAATGTCGGCACCGCCAACCCGATCTGGCTAATGACGTCGGGCGGGGTCAAAAGTGCTGCCGCAACGAAGGCGATAACAACGGCATATTTGCGCTTTTCGCGCAGTCCGTCCGCGGTCGTCAGACCGGCTCGCGCCAGCAACGTCAGCAGCACCGGAAGCTGGAAGCACAGCCCGAAGGCAAAGATCAGACGCATAACCAGCGACAGATATTCGTTCACCTTGGCTTCCAACTGGATTGGCAGACCACCCACCGCTCCGGCAGACTCGAAACTAAGGAAGAACTTCCAGGCCAGTGGGAAAATTAAATAGTAGACCAGCGCCCCGCCCAGGAAAAACAGGACCGGTGTCGCCGCCAGGAAGGGCAGGAACGCGGACTTTTCGTGTTTGTAAAGGCCGGGTGCAACGAACATCCATATCTGCCCGGCGACAAACGGAAAGGCCAGGAACAAGGCCGCGAAGAAAGAAACCTTGATGTAGGTAAAGAACGCTTCGTGCAGGGCCGTGAAGATCAAACGCCGGTTGCCGCCGCTTTCAACCAGGACATCGGCCAGCGGTTGAACGAGAAACCCGTAAATATCCTCGGCAAAATAGTAGCAGACGAAAAACAACAAAATGATCGCGATAAAGGCGCGAATGAGCCGCGTGCGAAGTTCAACCAAATGCGCCAGCAGCGGCATTTTATCTTCGCCGCCCTTTTCCTCATCAGCCTGTTCGGCATCCTTTATTTGGTTTTCCTCGGCCACGATCAATTAACCGCCTGTTGTTTTCGGGGTGTCGTCACCCTCGGGTTCGGTATCGGCGACCATTGTCTCAGCCGTTTCTTCCAAACTGGATTTCAGGTCCGCCAAACCGAGGTCATCGGCCATGTCACCACCCGGATCGATGGAGTTTTCGATTTCCTTGCCTAGGTCGAAGTCCGAAGCGTCCTCAACCTGTTTGCGAATGTCGTCAAGCTCGGCTTCGCGCACCACGTCGTCGATACTGCTTTGGAAGTCCCGCGCCATGCCGCGCGCGCGGCGCACCAATTTGGATACCTTGGCAATGGCGCGCGGCAAGTCCTTCGGCCCGACGACAACGATGCCGACGGCCGCAATGATAAACAATTCTTGCCAGCCGATGTCCAACATAGGCGACGCTTTCGGGCTACGCTGTCGTGAATAACGATGCGAACAAAGGTGTTTAGCTCTTTGCCGCTTCGTCGGTTTCGACTTCGACTACCGTTGCCGCCTCGGCGTTAATCGCCTTCGGTTTTTCAGCTTCCTCGACTTCGGGTTCGCCTTCCTTCATGCCCTTTTTGAACGACTTGAGACCCTTGCCGAAGTCGCCCATAAGAGCGGAAATCTTGCCACGACCGCCAAATAGAAGAAGTACAATCGCAAGAACAACGACCCATTGCCAAATTCCGGTCCAACCACCCATAATTTTTTATCCCGTTTGTCGAATTTAGTGTTCAGTCGGCGGGATAATGGCAGAAAGCCTTACCCATCGCAACGGCGTGAAACAGATCATTTTGATTGATGGAAGAAAGAGTCCCGTAATTATGCCTGTTCGACGGCCTCGTCGTCCGGATTCAAGGGTTCCGGTTCGTCTTCGATGCTCTCGAACAGGCTGGGATCTGCGTCGATATCTTCAAGGCCCTGCGTTTGACCGGCGGTGGCGACGACGCCTGTCACACCGTAAGCCTCGATGGCGGGTCGTTTATCCAACAGACCGGCCGCCTTCAATTCATCGACCCCCGGAAGATCACCTAGCGCTTCCAGGCCGAAATGCTGCAAGAACGTGTCCGTCGTTCCCCACGTTGCGGGTCGACCGGGGGTGCGCCGTCGCCCAACCGGTCTAATCCACCCCGCTTCAAACAGAGCGTCCAGGGTTCCACGATTGAAGCCGACACCGCGTACTTCCTCGACCTCGGTTCGAGTGACCGGTTGGTGATAGGCGATAATGGCCAGGGTTTCGATCATGGCCCGGCCCAGTTTGCGCGTTTTTTGTTTTTGAAGTGCCAGTTGCGGCCCCAGATCGGGGGCTGTCTGGAATGACCAGAGCTGTCCCGACTTGACCAGTTGTACGCCGCCATGGGCGTAGTGCGATTTCAGTTCGGCAAGCAGTGCTGAAATTTCGGCGCCATCGGGCATACGTTCGGCCAGCGCCTTTTCCGACAACGGCTCAACCGTCGAAAACAAGATGGCTTCAACAAGACGCAGGTGCTGACCGTCGATATCGCTCATTTTTCCTCACTACGCGCGTTGTCCGCGCCACGCAGAAAAATCGGACCGAAAGTTTCCATCTGCCGGATACGTAACTGGCCTTCTTTGGCCAACTCCAGGCTGGCCGAAAAAGTCGATGCCATCGCCGAACGGGCCAGCAAAACGTCCATCAGGCCGGGCGGCAGGAATTTGACCAGATTTTCCCACTCGGGCATGCAACCGACACGTTGGCGCAATCTTTCAAGCGCATCCTCCACCGAATACAGCCCCCAGGCTTCGATATGCAAGGACGTTTCGGTATCCCGGCGTTTCTGGTCGGCGTACGCCTTGAGAAGATCGTAAAGCGACACCTCGAAGATGGTCTTAACCTCTTCTTCGCGCTTTTCCGGCATTCCGCGGACAAAAAAGTCCTGCCCCAGTCGTGGTCGTGCCATCAATCGGGCACCCGCTTCCTGCATCGCCTCCAGCCTTTGCAGATGGAACGCCAGGGCGGCGGCCATTTCTTCGCCGCTGGGTTCGTCCTCTTCTCCCATATCCGGGATCAGTAGTCGCGATTTCAAATAGGCCAGCCACGCCGCCATCACCAGATAATCGGCGGCCAGTTCGATGTTCGTCTTGCGCGCCTCGGCCACGAACTCAAGGTACTGGTCGGCGAGTTGAAGGATGGATATCTGGGTCAGATCGACTTTTTGATCGCGGGCTAGGGCCAACAGCACGTCGATCGGGCCTTCGTAGCCGTCCACGTCAACGACGAATGCCTGCCGCGCCACTCTGGCGGCGGCGGTGTCTTCCATGCCTTCGAAGCTATCCTGGCCATCGAAGCCGTCTTGCGTTTCCATCGCCATATCAAAAACCGGCTATTAGATCACACCGACCAAATTATAAATTACGAATTCCACGGCGCTGGCTGGGGTACCGATAAGCCACCAGAAGACGTTCCAGTCCTGGCCCAGGGCATCGCCAATCCACGGAACCACAAACACCGCGCCCAGTATAATCACAAATCCAGCACGTTCCAGCCGCGCCAACGGTGCGGCCAGCACACGCGGCAGCAACCCGACCGCGACCCGCCCCCCGTCCAGGGGTGGAATCGGTAACATATTGAACACGCAAAGCAGAACATTAATCCACACGGCGGCTTCCAGATTCAGCGCGACCCATTTCTGAAATGCGCCGGTCATGAACGGCAACGTATGAAACATGGCGGCGGCACCCACGGCCAGGATTAGGTTCGTCACCGGTCCGGCCAAGGCGACCAGAACCATGTCACGCCTGGGGTTTCGCAGCGCCCCGAAATTTACCGGCACCGGTCGGGCGAACCCAAACATCATTTTGCCGCCCGAAGCCAAAAGCAACATGATCGGCAACAGAAGTGTTCCGAACGGATCGATGTGCTTGATCGGATTAAACGTCACCCGGCCTCGCTGGTAGGCCGTATCATCCCCCAGCCGCCACGCCATCCAACCGTGGGCCGCCTCGTGAAACGTTACGGCCAGCAGCACCGGCAGCGCCCAGATGGATACCGTATACATAATTCCGCCGAAACCGCCCATTAAGCGCCCTTCCCTCTCAACAATTCATCCAGCCGCACCACCGCCTCGTTTCGGTCGAACGGTTCAGGCTGCCGCCGCATGGTTTCGGCGCGCGCAATCCGGGCCATCGCGGCTTCGCTTAACGGACGGGCCGATGCGGCAACGTCAATCATTTCATCCATCTTGCCGTTGCAATGAAGGGCGATGTCGCATCCAGCGGCCAATGCCCTTGCAGCGCGCTGTCCGACCGTTCCTTCAAGCGCGTTCATGGAAAGATCGTCTGTGACGAGAACTCCGTCAAAGCCGATATGCTCGCGAATCACGGTTTGAACAACCTTCGTCGAGGCCGTCGCTGGAGAATTTTTGTCGATCGCCTCAAGAAGAATATGTCCCGTCATTCCCCACGGTAGATCCCGCAACGCCCGGAACGGTGCAAAATCCGCCGCAGCCAGTTCCTTCCATGACGCCGCTATCGCAGGCAGTTCGTGGTGGCTGTCAACAACGGCCCGCCCATGGCCCGGCATGTGCTTGATGACCGGCAAAATACCGCCTTGCAACATCCCTTGCGCGATGGTGCAGCCCAGCATGATGACAGTTTCAACGTCCGATCCGCAGGCGCGGTCGCCAACCACGTCGCTGGACCCCGGTTGCGGAATATCCAGAACGGGAACGCAATTTATGGAAATGCCCAGATCGTAGAGATCGGCAGCGATCAACCGGGCATTCAGGTACGCCGCATCCAACCCCTCGGAAGCAGACATCTTTGCCATTTCGCCGAAATGCCCCGGTGCCGGGGCGGCCCGCCAATGCGGCGGTTTCAACCTGGTGACGCGCCCGCCCTCCTGGTCTATCATTACCGGTGCATCGTCGCGCCCGACCGCATTGCGAAGATCACGGACCAGGGTACCAACCTGTTCGGGGCTCTCGCAATTGCGAGCAAACAGAATGAAGCCGGTCGGGTCCACGTCACGAAAAAACGCCCGCTCTTCCGCACCCAACACCGGGCCGGAACAGCCGAATACGACAGCTAAATGCGGAGAATTCGCCAAATCAACCACCCGGTCGGATAACGAGGCAGCCGACCTTGCGTTCGGTCAGTTTCTTGCAAAGAGTGCGCGCTGCATCTTCGTTGCCCAACGGTCCTGCACGCAGTCGATAATAGATCCCCTTCGCCGCTCCCAGGTCGGCGCGCATAACATCAAGCGACAGCGCCCCCAAAAGGTCGGAATGTTTGCGTTGCAAGCGTTTCCATTCGGCATCGATCTTCGTCTGATCGCGAACAGCCGCCAACTGTATCTTATAAACGCCGCCCATTTTCGCTGGCGATGGCTTGGCTGCCGCCGCCATATTTTTCGCGGGCTCGACCGTTTCAACCGGCTTCGGTTTCATCGCGGGCTTTTTCGGTTCCGGTGGTGGTGGTGGTGGGCGCATCGCGCTCATGACTTCGGCAACGCTGGGCGTCGGTGCCGCTTGCGCAACATCGGGCACGGGTGGCGGTGGCGGCGCAGTAGCCTCAGCAACAGGTTCGGGTTCAACTTCGGCGGGGGCTGGCACGGGTGTCGGCGCGGGCATGGGTGCGGGTGTTTCGGGTGGCGGCAACAAACGTTCGACGACAGTTCGCTCGCCATTCCCTTCAATACGGTCGTAAACAAGCTTGTCGCGGTCCGGCACGTCAAGCCCGCCCGGCGTTTCCGGACGAACCTTTAACGGTGCGGCATCGGCCTTAACAAGCGGAACTTCGGCATTGGGGTCGATAAAAAACCCGTTCGCGAAAAAATGCCATGCGGCTCCACCGCTGCCGCCGAGCAGGATGATCAGCCCGACAATCATCCACAATCCGCGCCGCGATTTCTTTTGCGGTGCCAGGACCGGCTCGAAATCCGGGCCGGGCAGGATTTCGTCATCGGAAGGTTCGGTCCATTCCTCGGCTGGGCTCATCAACGCATCTCCTCGACCGGGGTTACCCCGATTACTTTAAGCCCCGATGCGATGACGAACGCAACCCCTTGAATCATGGCAAGCCGCGCAATCGTCAGTTCATTTTGTTCGGGAATAAGAAAACGCAGGCTGGCATCCTCGTTCCCCTTGTTCCAAAGACCGTGAAATAGCGACGCCAGATCATTCAGGTAATAAGCGACCCGGTGCGCTTCGTGGGCCTCGGCGGCACTTTCCACGGTACGCGGCCAAGTCGCCATATTGCGGATCAGCGCAAGCTCGTCAACATCGGTCAAACCATCCAGATTGGCTTTCGCCAGCGCATCGGGCGAAATGGCGCTGGCATCGAAAGTGTCCTGTGCCTTGCGCATGACGGAGCGAATCCGCGCGTGCGCGTACTGCACATAAAAGACAGGATTGTCGCGCGACTGTTCGGTCACTTTCTGCATGTCGAAATCAAGGTGTGCATCATTTTTGCGGGTCAGCATGATAAAGCGAACGACATCCTTGCCGACCTCGTCGACGACATCGCGCAGGGTGACGAAGGTCCCCGCCCTTTTTGACATTTTTACCGGCTTGCCGCCGTCCATGAGGTTGACCATCTGGCACAGCTTGACGTCCAGTTCCCCCTCGCCCGCCGTCACCGCCTTGACCGCCGCCTGCATGCGTTTGACATAACCGCCGTGATCGGCACCCCAGACGTTGATCATGCTGCAAAAACCCCGCCGGTATTTGTCCCAGTGGTTGGCAACATCGGTGGCGAAATAGGTCCACGAACCGTCCGATTTCTTGAGCGGCCTGTCCACGTCATCGCCGAATTCCGAAGCCTTGAACAAAAGCTGCGGGCGCGGCTCCCAATCATCGGGCTTTTTGCCCTTGGGCGGTTCCAGCACACCGGTGTAACTCAGGCCGCGTTCGGCAAACAGACTGAGCGCCTCGTCAACGCCCCCGCGCGCAACCAGTTCGCGTTCCGAGGTAAAGACACTCTGTTCGACACCCAAGGCCGCCAAATCTTCACGCACCAGATCCATCATGCGCTCAATCGCAAGGCTGCGCACCGTCGGCAACCAATCGGAGGCGGGATCGGCGAATTTGTCGCCATATTTCTGGGTCAGGGCTTGTCCGACGCCCTTCAGATAGTCGCCCCGGTACTGCAACTCGCCACCAGGACACAACTTGGCAAATTCGGCCTCGTCGATGTCGGAACCAAGGGCGCGCAGATATCGGAAATAGGCTGACCACGCCAAGGCGTCCACCTGGGCACCCGCGTCGTTGACATAGTATTCGCGCGTAACATCGTACCCGGCCTTTTCAAGCAAGGACGCCAACGCATCACCGACCACCGCGCCGCGCGCATGGCCGACGTGCAGTGGCCCGGTGGGATTGGCCGAAACGTATTCGACGTTGACCTTGGTGCCACCGCCAAGCGACGAATCACCATAAGCCACTCCGGTTTTGAGAATCTCCGCCAGTTGTTCTCGCCAGAACCCGCCCGACAGCCGCATGTTGATAAAACCGGGTCCGGCAATATCCGTCGCCTCAATTTCATCGAACGCTTGCAGGCGCGCACTCAGCAATTGGGCCAGATCGCGCGGCTTCATTCCGGCTGCTTTGGCCAGAACCATCGCGGCATTGGTGGTGATATCGCCGTGGCTGGGATCGCGGGTTGGCTCAACGCTGGCACGATCCGTGTTCAGACCCTCGGGCAATTCGCCGGCAGTCGTCATTTCGGTCAGAACGTCGGTCAGTTTGCTTTTGAAGTGTTGAAAGATATTCATGATGTCCTTGCTTGCACGTCGAATAGCCGCCGGTGTTCGTCCAAGGCATGGCGGTCCGTCATCCCGGCGATGTAATCCGCGACCAATTGCGCAGTTTCGTGCGTGTTCGGCCCTTTGGCCTTTTGCCGCCATTCGGTGGGCAGGCACTCGGGCTCGTTGGTAAGAAGATCAAAAAGATCCCGGACGACGCGGCGAGCTTTGCTGGTCATGCGGTTCAATTTGTAATGTCGGTACATATTGTCAAACAGGAACGCTTTCAGCGCTTTGTCGTTTTCGGCCATTTCCGCCGAGAAACCGGCCAAGGAATGATCCAGGCTGCGCACGTCGGCCGTGGTTTCGGGCCGCGCAGCGGCGATGCGCCGGTTGGTTTCATCCAGCAGGTCATGGACCATGGCGCCGATCAGCCGCCGAATGGCCTCGTGGATCATCCGCGATTCGTCCAGATTGGGATAGGTCGCGTGGACTTCGGCGAACACCGGACCGACCAGCGGGACTTCGGCCAGATCATCAACACTGAAAAGCCCCGCGCGAAGTCCGTCATCGATATCGTGGTTGTTATAGGCAATATCGTCGGCAATCGCTGCGACCTGTGCTTCGGCACTGGCAAAGCCGCCGATTTCAAGATCGTGGACATCGACGTATTCGGCGATGGCGCGCGGAATCTCGGTGTGACCGCTTGGTCCCGTCAGCGGTCCGTTGTGCTTAACCACCCCTTCCAGGGTTTCCCAGGTCAGGTTCAGGCCCGCAAATTCGGCGTAGCGTTCTTCAAGTTTGGTAATCACCCGCAACGATTGGCCGTTATGGTCAAACCCACCATGCGGCTTCATGGCTTCTTTCAAGGCATCTTCGCCAGCGTGGCCGAAAGGCGGATGACCCAGGTCGTGGGCCAGGGCCAGGGCCTCGGCCAGATCCTCGTTCAGGTCCAGACAACGACAAACCGAACGCGCAATCTGCGAAACTTCCAGGCTGTGGGTCAGCCGGGTGCGAAAGAAATCGCCCTCATGATTGACGAAAACCTGGGTTTTGTATTCCAGCCGCCGAAACGCCGCCGAATGGATAATGCGGTCGCGGTCGCGCTGAAACGGCGTGCGCGTCGCACTTTCCGGTTCGGCGTGAAGGCGCCCGCGGCTGGCTTCCGGCAGACAGGCATAGGTCGCGAAGTCTTGCTTGGATCTCATGGCACGAAAGGTACAGGGCGGCTTCGCGCGAAGCAACGGCGATATGCGTCCAAGCGTGAGGATTTGACAATCGCGCCTTTACACCTAAATACAAACCACAACAACCCGACGAAAGAAAAGCTTGATGCCTGATACGATCAACGACGCCGCCGAACGCAAAATCGAAATAGCCGACGGTGCGGCCCGGCGCATTGCCGATCTCGTGCATTCCGAAGACAACGCGGCGCTGATGCTGCGGGTTGCGGTTTCGGGTGGCGGTTGTTCGGGGTTTCAGTACGGCTTTTCGCTGGACGACCAAACCACCGGCGACGACGTGATCTTTGAAGCAAACGGTGTGCGCGTGGTGATCGATGAAATTTCGCTGGATTTGGTCAGCGGTGCGCGGCTGGATTTCGTTGACGAAATGATGGGGTCTTTCTTCAAACTGGAAAACCCCAAGGCCGCGTCCACGTGCGGTTGCGGCAGTTCTTTTTCGATTTAGCGACTGGCCAGAAGGGGCGTGAATTTGAGGCCGGGGCAAACGTTGCGAAAACGATTACCGAAATCCTCGAGCAAGGCCAACGTCGGTTTGGCGTCGTCATACCAGCCGGGGAACCGCTTTTTTAGCAAGCGTGTCGTCTTGACATAACGCTTGACCGCCGGTTCGTTCAGGTTCGGGTACGTGCCCCTGACCGATTCCAAAAACCATATGGCAAACAGGTTGGCTTCATATTCCACGAAGCCGCTGCTGGTGCCTAAACGATTGGCCTTCCACAGAACGCCTTGCACATCGTTGCTATTCTTGCCGCACCAGTCATACATGGGCCAGACTCGACCATCGTCTTCCTGACGGCCATGACCGACCATTTCGTGCACCAGGGTCGCCCCAAGGGAATAGACCGTGTTTTCATAAACCGGATCATCGTCGATGTTGCTCGCCGGAATATTGGCCACATAATCGTTTTTCCACGCAACGAACGTCGCCGGGCCCGTATTACCGGTGTAGTAGATGATCCGCCGTCCGCCCGGATTAACCCTTTGCATCAAGGTGAGTATTTTTGGCGCGCGTTTCTCAATCAGATCAATCGCCGCTTTGATCTTGGCATGGAAGACCGCATTGGACGGCATTCCCCTGCCGGTCTCGACGTTGCCAATCAACAAAAGCCCCTTGTACGCCAATTTCGGCGCATTCTTTCCGTAGAAGGCCGGGGCCTGATAACGCCTTGCCGATGGCGCCGTCCGCCTGGCTTTTGAGTAGGGAGCCGCCGCGTTCATCGCAAGCTGGTTCGCGATACCGCCTTTACCAGCCGCCACCGCCGGAGCGCCCAAAAGACACAGCCCCGCCAAAGTGGCGAGCGAGTATCCGGTAACGCTTTGAAATGTTGATCCCAACGGCATTCAGACGACACTCCGCAATTCGAGTCCTAATGCTATAGCGGTTTCGTCTTAATAGACCGTTTACGGCCAGCCGGTGAGACGGGGCATAGTGTCGTTAAAGGTTTGTAATTCTGCCAACTATCCCCGGCTTTAACGCGACGTCGGCCGCCTTGGCCAGAACCCGATAAAGTGCCGTGTCGGAGCCGAACACCGGACGATCTATTTCGTCCTCAAGGGTGTCGATAACGGACAGCGTTCGCGATCCGGCCCCACTGATGGCGATGGCCTGGGCCTCGGGCGCATTCTTCGCAATGGGGCGCACAGAATCGCAAATTTGCTCGGGCGAAGGCGCCCAATAGGCACGATCATCGGCGTCATGGCGTGGCATCACCTGGCTGGCAAGATTTTGCGCGGCAAAGACATCAAACCCCGACGCCTGCACAAAGCGCGCCCAGCGCCCCGTCCAGTCGTCGGAATAGTAAGTGCAGGCAAGGGCGATGCGTTCGACGCCCAGCGCTGAGAAGGTCGCGACAATGGCCATCCCGGCCATCACCACCGGAACCTTCGCCGCGTCTGCCAGACAATCCCTTCTGGCCCGCACGTCGCTCATTGAATTCAGCCCCGCCTAGGCAAACGGCGTCCCCACATTGGCCACAACGTCGCACCCCGCATCGCCCAGCGCGCGCGCCGCCGCCAATTGTTCGGGCTCGGTCTTGGCGATGCTCTCAACCCGCCAGTCAAAATCCGGCAATGGCATCAAACATTGCTGAACAACACGCACGCTTTCGGCGCAAACGGACTAAAACTCCGCTGGCGTCGGATCGAACCACCCTGGCGGCGAGATAAAACCTATGGTTTTTGGGTGTGATGTCACTTTTTTATCCGGGTAATATTGACTCTTTGTATATTATCCGGGTAAATATAGTCCTGCAACAAAGAATTTCCGGGCCATGACTGAACTTCTCAATAAACCCACCACCGCATTTGCGGGCAACCGGCTGCTGATTTCCGGTCCCCTGATCGAGGTCGCCCTGACCATAAAGAACGCGAGTGAAACCGATCCGGAAACCCCGATTTTGGCCTTTGATGATGCCACGGGCCGGGTTGTCGATTTCGACCTGCGCGGAACCAAAGCGGACATCATTGCAAGGTTATCCCAGCCCCCCGCAAAACCATCAAAAACCTCAAAGCGTCCTGCCCGGTCACCTGCCCCATTGCCTGTCCCATCGCGTGTCCTGGGGCGCGGCAGGGGTCGACCGAAACTGGGCGTGGTCGCCCGCGAAGTGACGCTTTTGCCGCGCCACTGGGAATGGCTCGCCCAGCAACCAGACAGCGCCTCGGTGACCCTGCGCCGGCTCGTCGAGGACGCCCGAAAATCCAACGCCCCAAAGCAACGCCAACGCGCCGCCAGGGACGCCGCCTATTGCTTCATGTCGGGGATGGCAGGCGATTTTACCGGCTTCGAAGAAGCCACCCGTGCCCTTTTTGCCGACGACCGCCCGCGTTTCGAAAAACACATCGCCGACTGGCCCGCTGATGTGCGCACCCACGCCATCAACCTAGCTTTTGACCCGCCGGCTTAATTGGCGGATTTCGAATTTTTTTCGACAGGCAGTTTTCACTTCACAATTATTTCCGTTTTTTTATATAAAACCCATAAAATTCGTCATTTTATGTTTTTCCCAATTTTTTATTTTTATCTATTTTTCCACTTTTATCACTATTTTTTAGAGTTTTACCTATTTTTTTATTTTCACCTGTATTACAACTCGAAAAACGTGCCGCAGACGGCAATTATGTACCAAGAGGGCAAAAAGGAACACGATCTTTCATGAGGCAAAATGATCATCCCAATTATTTCTTTTCAACGCTTGAAATGCTAGATCAAAAGAAAGCGGGTCTAATTGCCGGTTTGCGCAGAGCCCGTTGGACGAAATATTGTCCTTTTGGGACTGGCTAGTCTGTTTTTGTCGTCTATTGGGCTTTTGCCTTCTTTACGGATTGGGGTTATCGGGATTATTGATAAATCATGATTAGGATAGCCACGTGGAACGTCAACTCGATCAAGGCACGGCTTGAGCATTTGCTTGAGTGGTTGCCCATTGCGTCGCCAGACGTTGTGTTGCTTCAGGAACTGAAAGTGACCGAAGACGCGTTTCCGGCGATGGAGATTTCCGGGCTTGGTTATCGTTCAGCGGTGGTTGGGCAGAAGACATATAATGGCGTCGCCATCCTTTCCAAAACGCCGATCAACATGACATTGAGTGCCCTGCCCGGTGATGCGCAGGATGAACAGGCCCGCTACATTGAGGCCCTGACCGCCGGGGTTCGGGTGGCCTCCATCTATCTGCCCAACGGCAACCCGGTGGACAGCGAGAAATATCCCTACAAGCTGGCCTGGATGGACCGCCTGCGCCTTCACGTCGCGGAATTGCTGGCGGGCGACGATGCGTTCGTTCTGGGCGGCGACTACAACATCGCGCCCGAGGATGCCGACGTATACGATCCTGCGGCGTGGGTCGATGATGCCTTGTGCCGCCCACCATCCCGGGCGGCGTTCCGGCGCATTCTCCATTTGGGCCTGACCGACGCCTTTCGGGCGTTGAACAGCGAGGCCGGGCGTTATTCGTGGTGGGATTATCGGGGCGGCGCGTGGTCACGCGACCAGGGTGCGCGCATCGACCATTTGCTATTGTCGCCACAAGCAGCGGATCGCTTGCACGATGTCGGCATCGACCGTACGCCGCGCGGGTGGGAAAAACCGTCGGACCATACGCCAGTCTGGTGCGACCTAAACGAACCATAAAATCTGAGAGGAAACGACATCATGACAACTTACAAAATCGCCGTTATTCCCGGCGATGGGATCGGCAAGGAAACGGTCCCCGAAGGCATTCGCGTTCTAGAATCCGTGGCCGCCAAATTCGGACTTTCGTTTGCCTGGAACGAGTTTGACTATAGCTGCGAAACCTACGCCAAGACCGGTCGCATGATGCCCGAGGACGGGTTGGACCAAATTCGCCCGCACGACGCCATTTTCCTGGGCGCGGTGGGTTTTCCGGGGGTCGCCGACCATGTGTCGCTTTGGGGATTGCTTATCCCTATCCGCCGGACCTTCCAGCAGTATGTAAACCTGCGGCCCGTGCGCCTGTTCGAAGGGGTTCCGTCGCCGCTGGCCGGGCGCGAGCCGGGCGATATTGATTACTACGTGGTGCGTGAAAACAACGAAGGTGAATATTCCAACTCGGGCGGTCGGATGTATGCCGACACCGATGAAGAAATCGTCATGCAGGAAACCGTATTCACGCGGCGCGGCGTCGATCGCATTATGAAATACGCGTTCGAACTGGCCCAAACGCGCGACGCCAAACACGTCACCAGCGCCACCAAGTCCAACGGCATCAGCATTACCATGCCCTATTGGGACGAACGCTTCGCGGCGATGGCAGCCAACTATCCGGGGACCAAGACCGACCAGTATCACATCGATATTCTAACTGCCCATTTCGTGCGCAATCCGGATTGGTTCGACGTGGTGGTGGGCAGCAACCTATTTGGCGACATCCTCTCGGATTTGGGCCCGGCGACCACCGGCACCATCGCCATTGCGCCATCGGCCAATATCAATCCGGAACGCGAGTATCCGTCCATGTTCGAGCCGGTGCATGGCTCGGCCCCCGACATCGCCGGGAAAGGCATCGCCAACCCCATCGGGCAAATCTGGTCGGGCGCCATGATGCTGGATCATTTTGGCCATCCAGAAGCCGCCGCAGCCATCATCACGGCAATTGAGACGGTGCTGCGCGAACGCATCGCCATGACGCCGGACATGGGCGGCAAGGCCACCACAAGCGATCTGGGCAAGGCCATCGCGGAGGCAATATAGGGAGTTTGGGCCATGAGCGAGACCGGGGTTTTTGAAGGCGGTTGCCTGTGCGGCTCTGTTCGATACCGCATCACCGGGCCGATCTCGCGCGCCGCCCATTGCCATTGCAACATGTGCCGCAAGGCGAGCGGCGCGCCGGTTGTGACGTGGGTTTCGGTTAAGACGGCGGACTTGTCTTGGCTAAAGGGCGCGCCCGCCGTCTATCCGTCGTCGGAAGGATGCGAGCGGGCCTTTTGCGCCGAATGCGGGACGCAACTGACCTTTCAAACCGACCGCCATCCGAACGACATGGACATCACCGTCGGTTCGCTGGACCAGCCCGAGCTGTTTGTGCCGGCCGTCCACGTATGGACTTCCAGCGCGCTGCCGTGGATTTGCCTGGACGAACACTTGCCCATGCACGAGGAACTCACGCCGGGCTTTGAATAAAGAAAACGCGGGGCTCCCGGTGGGAACTCCGCGCTTTCATTGGCGATTGAAACGCCTGGCTTAGCGTTTGAGCTGATCGACGTCGCGAACCGCGCCCCTGTCGGCACTGGTCGTCAATGCCGCGTAGGCTTTTAGCGCGTTTGAGACAACGCGTTCGCGGTTCGGCTTCCACGCGCCCGAGCCCTTGGCTTGCATGGCCGCGCGGCGTTTGGCCAATTCCTCGTCGCTCACCGCGATCCGGATCACCCGGTTGGGGATGTCGATCTCAATGATATCGCCCTCTTCAACCAGCCCGACATTGCCGCCCTCCGCCGCTTCCGGCGACAGGTGACAGATCGAAAGGCCCGAGGTCGCGCCTGAGAACCGGCCGTCGGTCACCAACGCGCAGGCCTGCCCGAGGCCCATGGATTTCAGGTAGCTCGTGGGGTACAGCATTTCTTGCATGCCCGGCCCACCCTTCGGTCCCTCGTAGCGAATAAGGACGGCGTCGCCTTCCTTGACCTCGCCGCCGAGAATGCCCGCGATGGACGCTTCCTGGCTTTCGAAAATGCGCGCCGGGCCCGAGAACTTCAGAATATGCGCCGGAACGCCCGCCGTTTTCACGATGGCGCCATTTTCGGCAATGTTGCCATAAAGAACCGCCAGCCCGCCGTCAGTGGAATAGGCATGTTCGACATCGCGGATGCAGCCATCCTCGCGACCCAGGTCCACTTCGTCGTAACGGGTCGACTGGCTGAACGCTTCAATGGAATAAACGCCCGCCGGTCCGGCGCGGAAAAATTCGCGCACCTTTTTGTCGTCGGTCCGTTTAATATCCCAGGTGTCCAGGGCGTCGCCCAGAGTTGTGGCATGGACCGTTGAGACGTTGCGCTCAATCAGCCCGGCCCGATCCAACTCGCCGAGGATACCAATAACCCCTCCCGCCCGGTGAACGTCTTCCAGGTGGTAATTCGAGCTGGGCGAAACCTTGCACAGGTTCGGCACAATCCGCGAAAGGCGGTCGATGTCCTTGAGCGTGAAGTCGATCTCGCCTTCCTGTGCAATCGCCAGAATGTGCAGAATCGTGTTGGTCGAGCCGCCCATCGCGATGTCCAGGGTCATGGCGTTGTTGAAGCTTTCCAACCCGGCGATATTTCGCGGCAACACCGAGGCGTCGTCCCGCTCGTAATAGCGCTTGGCCAGTTCAACGGCCACATGACCGGCCTCGACGAACAGTTCACGCCGGTCGGCATGTGTGGCCACGAGGCTGCCGTTTCCGGGCAGCGCAAAACCAAGGGCCTCGGCCAGGCAGTTCATGGAATTGGCCGTAAACATGCCCGAACATGATCCGCAGGTCGGGCACGAGCTAATCTCGTAAGCCAGCGCCTTTTCGTCGGTGCCTTTGGGATTGGCGCCTTCGATCATGGCATCGACCAGATCGACCACAATTTCCTCGCCATCGACGGTCACTTTGCCCGCTTCCATCGGACCGCCCGAAACGAACACCGCCGGAATATTCAGCCGCATGGCGGCCATTAGCATACCGGGCGTGATCTTGTCGCAATTGGAAATGCACACTAACGCATCGGCGCAGTGGGCATTGACCATGTATTCCACCGAATCGGCGATAATTTCGCGCGACGGAAGGCTGTAAAGCATGCCACCGTGGCCCATGGCGATACCGTCATCTACGGCGATGGTGTTGAATTCTTTGGCGACGCCGCCAGCCTTTTCGATCTCGCGCGCCACCAATTGTCCCAGATCCTTCAAATGAACGTGACCGGGAACGAATTGGGTGAAGGAGTTGGAAATCGCGATGATCGGTTTACCGAAATCTTCGTCCTTCATGCCGGTTGCGCGCCACAGGCTGCGTGCGCCGGCCATGTTGCGGCCATGAGTGGTCGTTCTTGAGCGGTATTCAGGCATGTATTTCCCTCATTAGCAAAAAATTACGGGGCGGAGCATACTGCCGCGCAACCCCAGATGCAAAGCCGGTTTTGGCCCTCGGCAAGCGTCTACAAAAACATCTGAGGGATTCGCAGATAATGGGCATGCTGTCGGGAATCAAGGCCGCTGCGTTCACGCATTTTGCGGCGGAGCAGTTCCTGCGGCGGCTTTCTCGGCGGCCATTTTGCTGAGTTCCTGGTCGATGAAATAAAGCCCCTTCCCTTCGAGACCAATGACCTTGATCTTGTCCAGGATCGAACGGAACAACGCTTCTTCTTCGTGCTGCTCGGCAATGTACCACTGCAGGAAATTAAAGGTGGTCATATCCTTCTCGTCGAAAGCCGCCTGAACCAACCCATTGATGCGCGAGGTGACATAGCACTCGTGCTCAAAAACTTGATCGAACAGGTCTTTGATCGATTCAAACTCGGACGTCGGTTCGGCAATTGCGCCCAGTTTCGGTAGGCCGCCCGATTCGCCGACATAACCCCAAATTCGCGTCATGTGGCTCATTTCTTCGGCCGCATGACCGGTCAGAAAATTCGCCGACCCCCCAAGCCCTTCCTGGTCACACCACGCGCCCATCTGCAAATAAAGATTGGACGAATAGAACTCCAGATTGATCTGCTCATTCAGCATGTCAACGATCGCCGCACTCAGCATTGCCGGTCCCTCACATCTTTTGAATTGGTCGGGTTAAGAATAACGCCGAAACCTACCACAAAGCATCACAAAATGTCATCCGCGCCCAAACGTTCCATAGGCCCCAGAAACCCCAAAATGACGATATTCCGTCCACAAGGATTTCCGATAACGCCTTGAGGAAACACACGAATCCCCGTTTTCCGAAAAAAAATTATCGTCAAACCTCGTCATCTATCGTCATTTTACCTTTTTATTCTTTCCTCCCAATGGCTTAACTTTCCACAAATTCCGCTTTTTTTCGCTGCCCCCAAACCAAGGACATAAAGGGAATTATGTCCTATTTCCCGCAAAAAGTCAAGGTTTTTCGTACATAGCCCCGTTTCCGAAATTCCTAAATATCCC
>FLOH01000931.1_pt1 | contig 50591 bp, 44 predicted proteins | sample 756751 | NCBI WGS metagenome assembly FLOH01 (sample SAMEA4026879, study PRJEB14308) | marine metagenome | biome: coastal water; material: water | depth 74 m | reverse complement strand
AGCGTCAGATGTGTATAAGAGACAGTACGCTTCACATACAACCAGGGAACGCTTTTTTAAGGCCCTTCCCAATATTCCTATGGTGGGCAGGGTCAGTACCACATCTCCGATATCTCCAAGCTGGATGAGCAGGATGGGACCGTTATCCTTCGGCAGTGACGGGGTTCCTTTCAAAAGCTGTGCTGTTTCCATTTCTTTCTTCTAGGGGCATCCTTTGAGGTGCCATTGTACCAGTTTTGTGTAAATCTTCAGTTTCTTCTTGAGTCGCTTGTTCAATCCCAAGGTGAATCCCACGGCTGAAAGGTTCAATAGGGTATTGACCGACAAACGGGAAAAAGCGAACAGGCGAACCAGGCCGTAGGATTTTTTATGCCATTTCTCGAAGAACTGATACCTGGAACGATAAAACAGTATCCGTGCAGAAACACCGCCGCCGACAGTTTTTCCCTGGGCATGAAAGATTTGCGCCGTGGGAACAAAATAGACTTTCCATCCCGCCAGTTTCATGCGATAAGCCCAATCCGTTTCCTCAAGAAAGAAAAAATACCGTTCATCCAGAAAACCCACTTGGTCCATGGTGCTTTTTCGAACCATGATGCAGGCCCCAATACAGGAATCCACCACTATGGGAGTGGTATAGTGTTTTCTTTTGCTGGGGTATTGTTGAGGAAACAAAAGCCTCAGCAGGGTCTCGTTAAAAATCAGGGAAAGCAGCGTGGGAAAGGGGGCAATGGAATTCTGTTTTGAACCGTCTTCATTGAGCAATTGCCCGCAGACCATTGATGCATCCGGTACCTCTTCCATGAAATCAAAGAGGTTTCTAATGGCACCTGCCATCAGCCGGGCATCGGTGTTAATCAATACGGCATACCGGCCCCGCATTTGGGCAAAGGCCAGGTTGTTGGCGGCAGCAAATCCCAGGTTCCGGGTGTTTTCAATAACGTGAATTTCCGGATAGGTCGTCCTTGCAGCGGCAACGCTTCTGTCCGAAGACGCATTGTCCACCACCCAGACCTCAAAATCCATATCCGTTGACGTTTGGTAAATGGACGACAGGCAAGTAAGCAGCAAAGCCCTGGTATTCCAGTTGACGATAACAAAAGAGATATCCAAACCTAATGCTCCGGATGGTCGTCCTCTAAATGGACAGTCTTAAAATCAGGGGGTGCTTCAATGGAAAACACCGCTTTTGGAAGGGGTGTGTTAAAGGTCATCCGGTCGATTTCAATCTCCAGCGAGACCTTATGATCGGGGCCATGGAAACTCACCTGTCGCGCATAGAGAATGCCGTCATCATCTTCGAAATCAGAAAAGGCAATGGTCGCATTTTGTTTACAAAAGCATACCCTGTGTGGAAGCGGTTCAGCCGAATAGAGTTCAAAATGCTGAACTTTATCTCCCATGGAATCAATAAGGGTGAATTGGTTTTCAGCCATCGATCCGGTCTCCCGGTGCTTGAGCAGGGCAGGAAATGCCCTTGCAAGGGACCACAGTATTGAATGATTGAGGGGAACCGGGATACGCCGGGAAAGGCGTTTGCTTTTCAAACTGCCCCTGTAAACGCGTTTTTCAGTAAAATCCAGAATTTGGAGTCGCTGGCCCTCTATTAATATATGCGTGAGGGGTTTCCCCCAGGGGTGGGTGATTTCAATTTTCATTCGCCCGTAGGGGCAGGTCCCCGTGCCTGCCCTATCATCGGTTCCTGCCCGAAGAGTTGCATCCGTGATCATCAGGATCTGAACGGCATTTTCAGTATCCTGGTTTTTAAAGATCAGCGTGCCAGAGAAAAAAAACGTTTTTGCCACGCTTTCCTGCGCCGAAAAGGCAGACACCAGAGCTGCAACCCTTTTTTCGTCTAAGGCAGGAGAGGGGGGCTTAACGGTTAAAGGGGTACAGCACTGAATAGCAAGAAATGCTGAAACCGTCAAAAGCGTTCTGATTTCCACATGGATTTTGGCGAAATTCAATTTTCTGTCTTCAAACGTTCACGCACCTCGGCAATTTTTTCTTTTATCCGTGTTTCCTCCGGGTGCTCTAAAGAGAGGGCCTTTTCGTAATATTGAAGGGCCTTTTTGTATTCTTTTAACTGACGGTAGGCATCTCCAAGATGTTCCTGAATGGTGGGATCTTCCCCCGTTAAGGTTGCCGCTTTCAAAAGGGCGGCGACCGCTTTTTTATATTGGCCCTTTTGAAAATAGACCCACCCCAGACTGTCGATTATATAACCGCTGTTGGGTTTTAATTTCAGGGCTTTTTGAATCAGGAACAGGGCCTCGTCCAACCGGACACCCTGTTCGGCATAGGTATAACCGATATAGTTAAGCGCATCCACATTGTCGGGATCAATTTTCAACAGTGATCGCATTTCCTGAATACAGGCCTCTTTTTTACCGGCCTTGTCCAACAGTACACCCAGGCGAAATCGAAGGCTAACATTGTTTTCATCAGACTTCAGGCCTTCTTTAATGGCATCAATCGCCTCATCATATTTTTCCTGTGCTTCATGGATGGCGGCCAGCATGAGAACCAAATCCGTGTTGTTTCGGTCCTGCGCCATCAATCGCTCCAGGATCTTCAGTGCTTCATCAAATTTTTCTTCAAGGATGAGCAGATGTATAATGTGCATCTGAGCGTTCTGGTAATACTTTGAGTTCTGATCAATCAACTTGAACTGCGTGAGCGCCTTGTCGTTATCTCCCTTCTCTTCATATGCGGTGGCCAGATAATATCGCGATTTGTAGTCCTTGGGCCATGCCGTAACGATCAGATCCAGCTCAGCGATAGATTCATCGATTTTACCCTGCTTCAGATAGATCAGGCCCAGGACCTGCCGTTCCGGTTCACCGGGGGTTGAATGCTTTTTGATCTGTTCCACCTGATGGGCTGCGTCACTTTTTTGACCCAGTTTCAAGTATACCTCCACCAGCCTCTCTCGGGCGGGGATATTGTCGGGATAGAGGGAAAGCAGGCTTTCATAGGCTTTAACCGCTTTCCGGTCCCGCTGGGTAATTTGATAGAGCGTTGCCTTGTCAAACAGTGCTGGTTCCAGTGTCTTATTGCGCTTCAGCGCTTCGTCCAACGATTTTTCAGCCGCTTTGTAGCGCCCCATCTCCAGGTTGATTCTACCCTGATAATAGTAAGCAATGACCAGTTCAGGGTCCTGCTTGATCAGAATATCCAGCTGCGCCAAGGCGTTCTTGAATTGGTTTTTTCTGACCAGGATAGTGGTTAGAAGAAGCCTTACCCGCTTATTGTCAGGATCTTGTTTAAGGACATTCCGGTATTCGCTAATGGCGAGTTCATCTTTGCCCGTCAGTGTATACAAGTCTCCCAGCAAGGTAAGTGTGTGGGTGTTTTGAGGGTCCATTCCGATGCTTTTACGGGCATAGGCCAATGCTTCGGGATATTTTTTGAGCCCTTTCAGCAAAATGGCCATTTTGGTATTCATATAAACCGAATCGGGATCGTTTTGAATGGCTTTTTCAAGATGCTTTTGGGCATCCTGGTAACGGCCCTGGTTCAAAGCCACAGAGGCCAGGGCAAACTGCTCATAGGCTTTCTGGGTCGCGTCCGGTTCCTCGGGACGAACCGTTTTGGGTTCGGTGGCCTCAACCACTGGATGGGTCGCTTTTTGAGGACCTCGGTCGTTGACTGTGGCGCAACCGGTCGGGCCAACGACAAAAAGGACCCACAAAAGCAAAGGGCTCAAAACCCTGTGCGCAGGTAACAGACCGCCAAATGCTGTGAACGTCGATTTCATAGGCGCTTATTCAAACCGGAATCTCTGGTAAAAAAGACAATGTTATTTCAGAAAATCCGAGTATTCCTCCTCAAAATTCGGAATCTTTTCTTTCAACCATTTCCGAATGTTTTTGATGATCTTTTCCTGAATCTGCCTAATTCTTTCCCGGGAAATCTTATATTTATTACCCAGATCCTGAAGGGTCAACGGTTTTTCAGCCAGGATTCGATTATCAAAGATATCGGCTTCTTTTCCGGATAATGTTTTGCGAAATTCCAACAGGCTTTTCGTCAGCAGATTTTTGTTTTCGTCATTGGACAGCATGTCGTCAACGGGCATTCCGGGATCAGGCAGAAAAGAGCCGTAGGATTCCCTGGAATCCTCACCCACCGGTGCACTGAGGGAAACTTCCCACCCGCCCAGCCGCTGGGTCATTTCAACCACTTCCGACTCCTTGACATCCAGTCTCTCAGCCAGCAAGCGCGGTTCGGGGGCAAAACCCTGGGCAATAAGTTTGTCCCTTTCCTTGGCAAGGTTGAAAAACAGCTTCCTCTGGCTCTGGGTCGTTCCAATTTTCACCATTTTCCAATTATCCATTATAAATTTTAGGATATAAGCCTTAATCCAAAAAGAAGCATAATAGGAAAATTTGATGCCACGGTAAGGGTCGAATTTTCGTACAGCCTGTAGCAGGCCCAGATTCCCTTCTTGAATGAGGTCCAACAGGTTTTTTGTCCAGTACCGATGAAAATCCATGGCAATTTTCACAACCAGTCTCAAATTTGACGTCACAAGTATGAATGCCGCGTCATCATCGTTATGTTCCTGGATCCTGGTGCCCAGTTCTGTCTCTTCCTCACGGGTCAGCAGGTTATACTGTTTGATTTCAAGAAGATATATTTGAAGTGGATCGTAAGGGACCAGCGCGGTATCCGAGCGCTGCACCACGGGCGCAAGATCGGCGCGCTTCCGGACCGGTTTTCGGCCGGGCGTTTTGCCCATTGTTTTTTTCTTACCGGCTTTGTTTTCCCCTTTTTTCATATGAAAGACCCTGTAATGGTTCACATTCATGAACCTGTCCGTTTCTATCGGGCGCCGGAAACGACCTTCATGTACCGTTTTTTCCCTGCCCGCAACAGCAACCCGTCCTCCCCCAAATCATCTGCACTGACCCTCTGGTCAAACACTGAAATTTTCAGGTTATTTAAATAGCCGCCCCCCTGTGAAATCAGCCTTCGTGCTTCTCCTCTGGTCTTACAAAGGCCGGCGTTTTCAAAGAGGATGAAGGCCGGTACACCCGTTTCAAGGGCTTCCGGCTCAATTTCATATCTGGGAACGGATTCATCGGAAATTCCCTTATTTTGTCCGAACAACCCTTCGGCCGCAGCCCGGGCTTGATCCGCATTTTCTTTGCCGTGGCACAACCGGGTTGCCTCATAAGCCAATACTTTTTTCGCTTCCCGGATCTCAGCCCCTTCCAGTTTCCGAAGCCGCTTTATTTCCTCCATATCCAGCAGTGTAAATATGGACAGGAACCTGCCGATGTCGCCATCATCCTGGTTGACCCAATATTGATAATAGTCATAGGGCGACGTCATTTCACGATCCAGCCAGACCGCGCCTTTATGGGTTTTGCCCATTTTAATGCCCGAAGTGGTGGTCAAAAGGGGAAAGGTGAGTCCATGGACAATTTCACCCTCCAGACGTCTTACCAGATCGGCGCCGGCCAGGATATTGCCCCACTGATCGTTTCCCCCCATCTGAAGACGGCAGTCGTAGTTTTTGAAGAGGTACCAGAAATCGTAGGCCTGCAACAGCATATAGTTGAATTCAATAAAGCTGAGGCCGGTTTCCATTCTCATCTTGTAGCTTTCAGCGGCAAGCATCCGGTTTACGCTGAAATGTCGACCGATATCCCGCAGAAAATCCACATATCTCAGTTCCGTCAGCCAATCAGCGTTGTTGGCCATGATGGCACGTTCACCCTTAAAATCAATGAAATTGGAAAGCTGTTTTTTCAGGCCCAGAGCATTATCATTGATCTCTTCTCGACTCATGATCCGGCGCATCTCGGTTTTTCCGCTGGGGTCCCCTACCAGGGCGGTCCCCCCCCCCACCAGCACAACCGGCCGGTGACCGGCATTTTGCATATGCACCAGACTCATGATGGGAAGCAGGCTCCCCACATGGAGGCTTTTGGCCGTCGGATCAAAGCCGATATAGCAGGTGGTGGGTTCTGAAAGCATTTGCGAAAGGGATTCCTTGTCGGTGGATTGCTCAAAGAATCCCCTGGTTTCAAAAATTTCTAAAATATTTTCCATTTTCAGTCTCTTGCCGTATTCCTTTCTTCATCCTTTGGAAGTTTGATTCGAACCACCTGCCCCTGCTTCCCGAGATTATCCATTTTTTTGCCGTTGAACTCAAGGATAATGCCGCCGGCATTTCCGATCAGCAGTTCAAAATCCCTTTCCGCCTTCCATTCAGGTTTGTCTGACGGGCCAAATGTATACTCTTTCGGTTCCAGGCCATCAATTGATATGCTTAACCATGTTCTTTCTGTCACATGACCCTTCAGCAGCAGTTCAAAAGTTTCAGTCGCCTCAGAAACGGGTATTGTTTCCACCTTGGGCTCATTTCCATCGGCATTTTGGGTCGTGGGTGGCACCGGTGGTGATATTTCAGGCTCGTCCGATTTTTCCTGTGTTTCAAGATTCACCGCTGAAACACCCGCTGTCAATTTCGTGTCAGCTTTTGATAGATCACTTTTTTCATCAGGAGACGCCGTTCTGATTTTCGGTTGTGCATCCGGAACGGTCACCTTATCTCTTTCCAGAGAGGTTTGCTCCTTGATGGTCCGTGTATCAGCGACTCCTTTTGAGTCGGTTGAATAGGCCATCCATGCATAAAAGCCAGACGCTGCAACCAGGAACACCAGCAGGCCACCCACCACAAACGGCCATATTTTCCTTTGGGGGATGGACGGTAGAACAAATTTTTCCGGAAAATTGTCTCCCCTTGCTTCTTCGCCATAGAGTTCGACAATGCGCTCTTCGTCAAGAGCCAACACGCGGGCATATGATCGGATGAATCCCTTTACAAGGGCGGGCGCGGGAAGCAGATCCCATTCTTCATTTTCAATGGCCTCCAGAAAGCGGGGCCTCACACGGATCTGCTGGGAAATCTGGGTGTGGCTGAGCCCCTTTTTTTTCCTTTCTTTCTTGAGTAGCGCCCCCAGGGAAATGCCGGAAGAAAAGATCCAATCATCCGTTTCAGCATTCAATGGCTGTTGATCATCTTGACCCATATTGCATGACCTTAAGTGTTCAAAAGATGATTTTGACGTATGCTTTTTCCCTTAAGTCCTTGATCCATTCGGCATACGCCTGGTCCAGCTTTTTTCGGTAAAGGGTGGAACTGATGGAATTTTTGACCTGGTCGAATGATTTTTCACCACCTTTGTCTTTTTCCACCACTTTGATGATCTGTATTCCGTTGGGTCCGATAATGGGGTTCCCCACTTCGCCTGAGGAAAGGTCTTTGACGGTAGCAGCCATTTCTTGATTGAGCTCGGATATCTTAAACACCCCGAGGTCGCCTCCCTCATTTGCCCCCGGACCGTTGGAAAACGCCTTGGCCAGTTTACCGAAATCTTCACCGGCTTTGATTTTCTGAATGATTTTGAGCGCTTTTTGCTTCAGTGCACGGGATTCTTCCGGGTCGGCCGGATCTTCCTGTTTTAGAAAAATCATGGCAAGATGAACTTTCCCCTGGGTGCTGAATTCATCTTTATGTTTGTCATAATATTCTTTCAGCTCTTCTTCCCTGATGATAATCTTACTTTTGACCTCATAATTGATCAGTCGCATCCTTTCGAGCTCTGTTTTGAGCATTTTTCGATATTGCTCATACGTCTGTCCCTGCTCTTTCAGCGCAGCAACCAAATCCTCCTGGGTCAATTTGTTGTCCGTCTTGACCTTTTCGATGGTCGCATCCACCTCTTTGGGTTGCACCTTGATCTCTAATTCCTGGATTTTCTCAATGGCAATTTTTTCTTCGATCAGCCGTTCAAGAATTTTTCTGCGTGTATCAATATACTGCCCCTCGGATTTTCTTTTGAGCGCTTCAGGCGTCATACCGGTCAATTCTTTCATTCGCGTATCGAGTTCGTATAATGTCACCACATCCGCATTAACAATGGCCACCACACGATTGTAGATTTCACCATAAGCCTTTTCCCGGAGAAAAATATTTCCACCCAGAAGCAGGAGTATCAAGATAAGAAGGGTCGATTTTTTCATTCAGGAAAACTCCAATATATCCATTTCTTTTTGATTGATTTTGACTCGGATATCAGTGCGAAGACTTTGAACCCATTTTCTGCAAAACGATTCCATTTTCTGTTGCATAAGCGTTTGTTCTATTTCGCCAATGACTTCCGAGAATGCCTGGAATCCGGCGGGGCGACGGGATATGACCTCAACAATATGGTATCCCGAGGGTCCTTTCGTCACCGGGCTTAAATCACCGGGTGCCAGTGAAAAAAGCGTTTTATCAAGGCTTTTATCCAGAGTGCCTTTAATGATCCAACCCACTTCACCACCATTTTCCGCCTCAGGGCCTTCAGAGTGTTCCCGGGCCAGATCCGCCAGAGATTCACCCCCGCGAATTCTTGCATGGAGTTGCCTGGCTTGTTTTCGGGATCGACAGAAAATCTGCCTGAATTTTACCCTGTCCGGGGCCTTAAAATGGTTTGGGGCCGATTCAAAATAGGCCTTTATTTCTTTGTAATCGGGGGGCGCCATATCTTTGGTAACCGATTTAATCACCTTTTCGATGATAAGCTGTTCCCTGAGCCGCTTTGCCCAGGCCTCGGGATCGCCTGATTTTCGAAGCAGCACCTGTTCAAAACGGTTTTCCGAGTATCCTTCTTTGATTCCGTTCAGATGCGCTTGAAACTCATCCTCGGAAACAACAATGCCATTTTGCCTCGCGTATTCCAACATCAGGTACCGGTCTATGATGTGGTCAAGCAATCGACTCCTGACCTGTTTTGTATTCCGGGTTGAAATGGGCAGATCTTCAGTGGCAAAAACCAGGTCCTTTTTCAGGACATCCGCCGTGAACCGTTGATCTCCAACAATCATGACGACCGGTCCGGAGCTCAAATCGAAGCGGTCGCAACCGGAAATAATAAACGGACAAAAAGCCCCCAGAAGCAGAAAAAAGGCCCCATAAAAAACATTTGATATATTTTTAACAACAGCCCGATGGTCCATTTGTTAGTGGTATTGGATCAAAAAAACAAAGTGCTGGCATACAAAACCTGAGAACCCCTTAAAGTAGCAAGGACGTGGGAAAAAGCAAGCATATTTTTCAATCGAAAGGTCAAACAAAAGAAAACCGGTCGATCAAGGGGTTAACTGATCCAGGATTTTTTCAACTTTTTGGAAATCTTTTGGTAATACGATCGACCCCGTATGGATATTGAGTCTGTTGTCGGGGAGGAATCGATATCGGTTGGGGCGCTCATTCGCCAGTTTTACCAGATGTTCTCCGTTCTGAACGCTGTCCTCAAGGAAGGTAAGGGTCAGCTTATTTTTGCCCATATCCAATTTGTTGATGCGAAGCCGCTTCAACCGTAGACGGATGGACATCAAGGCCAGCAGATTTTCGACCTCCGGCGGCGGGTTTCCGAAACGGTCGTGAATTTCCCGGATCATTTCATCCAGCTCGGAATTATCAATGAGCATGGAAAGACGTCGATAAAGATTTAACCTCACGTCCGTATCCATGATATAGTCGCCGGGCAGAAATGCCGGAATGTTGATATTAATCTCAGGATTCACCTCGTCCTGCCATTGTTCGCCTTTTAATTCCGTGACGGCTCTTTCAATCAGTCTGAGGTAAAGTTCGTACCCCACTGCTGAAATATGCCCTGACTGGGAAAAACCGAGGATATTGCCGCCCCCCCTGATTTTCAAATCATGCATGGCAAGGTGCAGCCCGGCCCCCAGGTTGGAAAAATCCATGAGGGCCTTCAGTCGTTTTTCCGCATCCCTTGTGAGTGTGGAATCCTTGGAGATCAACAGGTAAGCGTAGGCCTTTTCCTTGGCACGACCCACACGGCCTCTCAACTGATATATCTGGGCCAGGCCCAGGCGATCCGCCTCGTTAATGATAATGGTATTGGCCGAAGGGATGTCCAACCCTGATTCGATGATGGTGGTACACACCAGGACATCAATTTCCCTGCTCAAGAATCGCATCATGGCGTTTTCCAGTTCTCTTGGCTTCATCTGGCCGTGGGCTACTTCAAGATTGGCTTTCGGGACCAATCGTCTTAACTGATCGGCCATGTGAACGATGCTTTTGACTTTGTTGTGTACAAAAAAGGTCTGTCCACCCCGTTCCAGTTCATTGTGAATGGCTCTTTTAATGGTCGCTTCATCATAGGGCGAAAGATAGGTTTCAATGGCCAGCCTGTCTCTGGGGGGTGTTTCGATGACACTCAGGTCTCTCACGCCCATCATGGACATTTGAAGTGTTCTGGGGACCGGGGTGGCGGTAATGGCCAGCACATCCACCAGTGCACGGTATTTTTTAAGGGCTTCTTTCTGTTTCACGCCGAAACGCTGCTCTTCATCAATAATGACCAATCCCAGGTCAGCGAACCCCACATCTTTTTGGAGTATTCGGTGGGTACCGATAAGAATGTTGATTTTTCCCGATCGGGCTTCCGCGACAATTTTGACCTGTTCCGCCTTGGTTTTGAAGCGACTGAGAATCCCAACGCTGACCCCATGGGGTGCCATGCGCTTCTTAAACGTTTCAAAATGCTGCGCTGCCAGAACTGTAGTGGGTACTAGAAAAGCCACCTGTTTTCCATCGGAGACCACCTTGAAAGCTGCCCGAATGGCGATTTCCGTTTTTCCAAATCCCACGTCGCCGCAGATGAGGCGGTCCATGGTGTTGTCCGATGAAAGATCCGCCAGAACATCATCAATGGCCTTGCTCTGATCATCGGTTTCCTCATGTTCAAATGTCGATTCGAATTCGCGGAAATAGTGATCGGGTGGTGAAAACCTGAATCCTTTTTGGTATTTTCGGAGGGCATACAGTTCCACAAGCTGTTTGGCGATCTTTTTGACGGAGTTCTTGGCTTTTTGCTTTGTCAGGGTCCAGGCGTGTCCCCCCAACTGGTCAAGCTTCGGCCCCCTTTCCTCTGCTCCGGCATACTTTTGTAGGACACTAACGCGGTCGGCCGGCAGATACAGCTTTGATTTGCCTGCATATTCAACAATGACAAAGTCATGGATCCGTTGCGCGATTTCCATGGTGGAAAGGCCCATATAGCGGCCAATGCCGTGCTCCTCATGAACCACCAGATCACCGGCCTTCAGCTGGCTGAAAGCGGACCAGGAAAGTCCCTGGCGATGCTTTTTCTTTTGGCGTCTCAAACCGGCCCGTCTCGTGCCGAAAATCTCGTCTTCACTCACCACATAAAGACCCAGCTCCGGCCAGGCAAATCCCCGTGCCAGGCGATCCAGACAAACGGTGAGTCCACGACCCTTCTCCACCTCATGCCAGCCCTGCACCACCCGGTCCACATGAACATCATAATTGCTGAGGATTTCCTTCAATCGGTCGGCCTGCTGCCGGGTACTGCATGTCACCACCACCTGTGCGCCCGAAGAGAGCCAGGTGTCTATTTTGTGTGCAAAAGGCGCCATGGAAACCCTGCCTTTAGCGGCGAGCCGGATTTCCAGATCATCTTCTATTTCAAAGCGTCCTTCAATTTCCAGGGTTCTTTCGGCCCTGTCATCACCGCCCAAATTCAGTTCGGAAAACTCGATTTTCTGATATTTTTTTGTGAGCTCTTTAAGTTGGGGGGGGGATACAAAAAGCCCTTCAATATCTGGAAAAGGTTCTCCTCTGGCTGCGGATTCCTCCCGGTATTTTTCCGTGTCCTTCTGGAATTTTTTTTCAATTTTTCGACCATTAGGTTCCATGAAACCGGGTTCCACCATCGTCAGGATGCTTTTTTCAGGTAGATACCCCATCAATGTGTCGGGGCTTTCATAGAAATGATTCAACCAGGCCTCCTGGCCGGGAAATCCGCTATTTGCACCATAATGGCCGGGGAGCCGGCCCATGGATCTGGCCCGCTGGATGTTTTTTTGACCCTTGGTGATCTCACAAGCGGGCAGAAGGGTCAACTCGTGAAAGCTGTTTTCCGACCGCTGGCTGATGGGATCAAACTGGCGGATGGATTCCAGCCGGTCTCCCCAGAACTCGAGGCGCACCGGCAAGGGGTACAGCGGGGAAAATACGTCAATCACCCCCCCCCTGATGGAATAGTCGCCCCTCCCTTCCACCATGGAGCTGTGTTGGTAACCATTCGTTTCGAGGGTTTTGATCAGGTCTTCCCGGTCCACCTCTTCCCCAGCTTCCAGATATTCCAGTGCATCAATGAGTGCTGCTTTAGGCATAACCCGGAAGCAAAGTGCTTCAAGTGAGGTGATCACCACGGGGTTCGGCTCCGTCATCAGCGCATAAAGAGCGTTAATTCGATCTGTGATCAGTTGACCATGGGGGCTGAGGCCGGTTAAAGGTGACATGTCGTAGGGTGGAAATCGGTAAAGGCGTGGTGCGCTGCGATGGTTTCCGTTATTCGTAGAACCCATGAAAAACCGGACTTCACGGTAAAACCGTTCAGCCCGTTTTTTTTCCGGAAAAATGACCAGGCAGGGCTTATCCAGATCGTCCAGAAAACGAGCAAAACCATAGGCGCGGGCAGTCCCTGATAGACCCGCAACCCTCATGGTCCGGTGCCCGTCTTCGACCCAATTGTTCAAGTAGGCCAGGGGATTTTTTGGGTTTTTTACTGTTTCCGCCATGGTTCAAACAACAGATGCTTCCAAAAGAGAAAGCGTCATGGCGTCGGTATCCAGCTCAGCCACGATGCCTAGCGGAAGGGTCGTGTTTTCTGTGCCGTGCCCCAGGGGAAATCCGGCTGTTATGGGAATATTCATGAATCCAAACCGCTCCTTTATCAGATGGTCAATGGCGGCCGGGTCGCCACAGTCTAAAAATTGTCCCACAATCAACCCGTTTATCCCTTGAATGCTCCCCGACAGTGCCAGATGGGTCAGCATTCGATCCACCCGATAAAGCGCCTCCCCCCTGTCTTCAATAAACAGGATGCAACCCGCCAAATTTGGCATAAAGGGGGTTCCCAGAAGCCGGCAGATGAGGGACAGGTTTCCCCCCATGATGGGTCCTGCCGCTTTACCGCTGGAAAGAGGGTGTCCCTTCATGGGACCGGCAGCCGCCGGCTGTTCGGAAGTAATGATCCGGATCAGGTTTCGCCATGCCGTTTCGGGAAGTGATGACAGGCCTCTCACCATGGGACCATGGAACGTAATCAGGCCGGTCTTCTTGAAAATGGCTGTCAAAAGGGCCGTGATATCACTGTATCCCACAAAAATCTTCGGATTTTTCCGGATCAGGTCGTAATCGATCCGGTCCAGCAGTCGCAAACTCCCATATCCGCCGCGGGAACAGAAAATGGCTTTAATGTCAGGGTTTTGGAACATGTGCTGAAGATCTGAAAGGCGGTCTTCGTCCTTACCGGCCAGGTATTCCTTCCGGTCGTACACATGAGGTGCCACATGAACCTTAAACCCTTTGGTTTTCAGGAAATGAAGGTCCGCTTCCAGGTGAGACCTGGTGACAGGTCCTGCGGGTGAAATAACCCCTATGGAATCCCCACGGTTTAATCTTGACGGCTTGATCATGGAATCAACACCTCGATGGGTTTTCCGCCGTGGCGTTCGGGAGCTTATCCGGCGTTTTTGTTGAAGAGGATCATCAGGCCATGCAGGGTTAAGAATTCTTCAACACTCTGGATCGTCTCGGAAACTTCAGAGATAAGGGGTGCCAGACCTCCCGTGGCAATGATTTTGGGACATTCTCCCGACTCTTGTATCATGCGGTTTACAATACCGTCCACCAAGCCGGCATAACCATAGATGATACCGGCATTCATGCTGCCGATGGTATCTTTGGCAATCACGGAGGTCGGCTTTGAAAAAATCTCCACCCTCGGCAGTTTCGAAGCTTCCTGGAAAAGCGCTTCACAGCTAATGATAACCCCCGGAGCGATGGCACCCCCCATATATTCACCTTCCCGGGAGATATAATCAAAGGTGGTAGCGGTTCCAAAATCCACCACAATCAAGGCCGTCTTATATTTTTCATAAGCGGCAACCGCATTGACGATCCTGTCGGCCCCCACCTCCCTGGGGTTATCGTATTTGATGGGCATGCCGGTTTTAAGTCCCGGTCCCACAATAACCGGTTCCACATGGAAATAACGACGCGAAAAATCCTCCACCGTATTCAGCAGGGGTGGCACCACGCAGGATACAATGGTGTTTTTGATATCTTTGAAACCAAGGCCTTCCCATTGGAAAAAATTCCCCACCAGGATACCCAGTTCATCCGCTGTAATCTCTTTTTCAGTGCGGATTCTCCAGTGATGAAGGATTTGATTTTCCCGGGTTACACCCAAAACAATGTTTGTATTTCCGATGTCGATGCAGAACAGCATGTGATGTCACCTCAGGCGAGGACCTGCTCGCTTATTTTCTCTCTTTTAATGGCGTCAATAACTTTGATGGTTTCCGCAGCCAGTTTAACATTATGCGCCCTGACCATATGGGCTCCGTTCATCACACAGGCGGCCACTGCAGCCATGGTGCCCGTATCTCTCTCATGGGCCTCTTTGTCCAGGATGCGACCGATGAAAGCCTTGTTCGAAGGGCCGAGGAGAAGCGGTCGTTTAAGGGTTCGAAATTTTTCCAGTTGATGGATGATTTTCAGATTGTGGTCAAAGGTTTTCCCAAATCCGATCCCGGGATCCAGAATGATGAACTCTTTTTTGATGCCGGCGGATTGGCAACGCTCTAACCCGTCCTTAAAGAAATCCAGGACTTCTTGGATCAAATCGTCATATTCGGGGTGGCGCTGCATGCTCTCGGGCGTTCCCTTCATGTGCATTATGATAATCGGGACGTCCGCTTCCGCGGCCACCCTGCCCATATGGGGATCCATCCGCAGCGCACTGATATCGTTGATCATGGACGCCCCTGCATTCAGCGCTTCCAAGGCCACCTCCGACTTGTAGGTATCGATGCTGATAGGGATGGAGATTTCCCGGCTCAACCGGCGAATGGCGGGAATAACGCGCGCCATCTCCTCGTCTGCAGAGAGCCTGTTGGAATAGGGACGGGTCGATTCGCCGCCGATATCAATGATGTCGGCGCCGTCCTCCACCATGGCGATGCCGTGGGCCACGGCATGGTCTTCGGAAAAATAACTGCCGCCATCTGAAAATGAATCAGGGGTAACGTTTAAAACGCCCATGAGGTGGGTTCTGGCCCCCAGATCCAGGCGATGTTTGTTCCAGTTCAGAGAAAAATCCATGAAGTTCACGGCCGTATAAAATACTACGCCTGGGAATCCGTTGATTCCTCCCGGGCATCAGCTTTTTTTTCAGCCGGGGTATTGTTGCGATCCCACTTCTTGTCACCGGCCATGATTTCATCAATGTCGGCGCCGTTCAATGTTTCATTTTCCAGCAGGGCATGGGCCATATTGTGTATGGTATCCAAATGGTCATTGATAAGCTGGCAGGTTTTGTCATAGGCGTCCGTCACGATTCGCCTGACTTCTGAATCAATCTTTTTAGCGGTATCTTCACCATAGTCCCTGTGTTGTGAAAGCTCTCTTCCCAGAAAGATCTGTTCGTCTTTCTTCCCGAAACTTAACGGACCCAGTTCATCGCTCATTCCGAAATCGCAGACCATTTTGCGGGCCAGATCCGAGGCCCGTTCAATATCGTTTCCCGCACCGGTGGTTTCCGTTTTCAGAACCATTTTTTCGGCGGCCCTGCCACCCATCAAAATGGCGATGTTGTTCAGCAGGTATTCCTTCGGGTAGGTGTGTTTTTCATTTATGGGCAACTGCTGTGTCAAGCCCAAAGCCCTTCCCCTCGGGATGATGGTGACTTTGTGGATGGGGTCCGTATCCGGCAGCAGCCTGGCCACCAGGGTATGCCCGGATTCATGGTAGGCGGTAATCTTTTTTTCGTCCTCACTGATGATCATGCTTTTTCGTTCAGTTCCCATGAGGACTTTATCTTTGGCATCCTCAAAATCTTCCAGCTCGATTTTTTCTTTGCCTCGCCTGGCCGCCATAAGGGCCGCCTCGTTGACCATATTTTCAATATCTGCACCGGTAAACCCCGGTGTTCCTCTGGCCAGAACGGATGTATCCAGATTATTGGCGACCATTTTTTTCCTGAGGTGTACTTTTAAAATACCCTCACGACCTTTCAGGTCCGGAACCGGTACCACCACCTGACGGTCAAAACGTCCGGGCCTCAAAAGCGCCGGATCCAGAACATCCGGCCGGTTTGTGGCCGAGATGAGAATAACACCCTCATTGGACTCGAAACCGTCCATCTCCACCAGGAGTTGATTCAGGGTCTGCTCACGTTCATCGTGTCCACCACCTAAGCCCGCCCCGCGATGTCGTCCCACAGCGTCAATTTCATCGATAAAAATAATGCATGGCGCATTCTTTTTGCCCTGGTTGAAAAGATCCCTGACCCGGGAGGCACCCACACCCACGAACATTTCCACGAAATCGGAACCACTGATGGTAAAAAAAGGAACACCGGCTTCCCCTGCAATGGCGCGGGCCAGAAGGGTTTTTCCCGTCCCCGGGGAGCCCACCAGCAGGACGCCTTTTGGGATTCGACCGCCCAAGCGGGTGAATTTCTTGGGATCGCTGAGAAAATCCACGATTTCACCCAACTCCTCTTTGGCTTCGTCAATGCCCGCCACATCTTCAAAGGTGACCTTTTCCTGCGCATCGGTCATAAGTCTGGCGCGACTTTTCCCAAATGAAAGTGCTTTTCCGCCACCAGCCTGCATCTGTCGCATAAAAAATATCCATACGCCTATGAGCAACAGCATGGGGACCCAGGACAAAAACACCTGAAACCAGGGGGATTCTTCCATGGGCTTGGCGGTTATGGCAACGCCTTTGCCTCTGAGCATGCTGATCAGTTCAGGATCTTTGGGGGCGTATGTCTTAAACGGCCCCTGACCGGACATGCCGGTGATATTTTCCCCTTGAATGGTCACCTGGTTTACACCGCCGCTCTCCACCATATTCAGGAAATCACTGTAACTGATATTGACTTTACTTCTGTCAGGGTGTTTGAACATTTGAAACAGCATGACCATCATTAAACTGATGACAAGCCACAAGGCGAGATTTTTATAGAATGGATTCAATAGTCTGTCACCTCCATGAAAAGACTGCTGGTCACAAGGGAAATCACCCATATAAAGGGCTAAGCAAGGCCGGATCAATTAAGCACTGCAACAGGGTGCCCCAAGCATAATTTTACCATTATAGTTACAATTTTCCTAAATTCCATAGAAAATTGTAAATCATTTTTTTAAACTTTCTTAAAAAAGGACCTGGGCAACCTGCTTCCCATGACGCTGGAGACTTGATTTTTTTGTTGACATTCGGGATCATCCCACAGCATTTTGGTGTGAATGATTGAATGGGTTTCGTCCCAAGAAGGTGTTCTTGAAGCCATCTTAATCCGGATGCGTTGAAATTCATATTGCCCATACAGCATGTTTGAGTATCCTTAAAGGGGGGGGAAGATGTTCAATGAGAAAGATATTCAGCAGATGAATGCACACGGGATTTCCCTGGAGGAGACGGAAAGACAGGTGACTCTTTTCGAAACCGCCAGGCCATATCTGAAGCTTGCGGGGCCATGTATTCCCGGAAAAGGGATCGCCGTTTTCGACCGTGATGAGCAAAAATCCCTGATGGCACTTTATGAGAAAGAAAAACAGAAACGTTCCTGTATCAAATTCGTTCCCGCTTCAGGCGCGGCGTCCAGGATGTTCAAAGTCCTTTTGGGTTATTTAAACAAACCGGGGGAAATTGAACAAAATGAGGTAACCCGGGATGCCGAGGCCGGTCAAACATCGGCGAAACAACTGGTTGTTTTCATGGAAGGAATCTCCAGGTTTGCCTTTTTCAAGGATCTGTCCTTGACCCTCAAAAAAAAGGGCATGTCCATGGAAAAATTGTTGAGAAAGGGCTCGTTCAGGGACATTATTTCCTTGCTCTTAAAAGAAGAGGGCTTAGGTTATGCGACTTTACCCAAGGGACTCCTCATGTTTCACCGGTATCCCGAAGCAAACCGCACGGCTTTTGAAGAACACCTGGTGGAAGCAGCTTCATACGCCCGTGATGATGCAAACCGGTGTTCCATGCATTTTACGGTATCCCCTGAACATTTAAAACGATTTCATACTTGTTTAATAAACGCCGGACCCACCTATGAGAAGCAATTTCAGGTTATCTATCAGGTTGGGTTTTCCATGCAGAAAGCCGCCACGGATACCCTTGCGGTGGATTTGGAAAACCAGCCGTTTCGCCTGGCAAACGGCCGGCTTCTCTTTCGGCCGGGAGGACACGGTGCGCTGCTTGAGAACCTGAATGATCTCCAGGGCGATATTGTTTTTGTCAAAAATATTGATAACGTCGTTCCCGATTATCTCAAAAAAGAAACCTACACATGGAAAAAAATTACGGGGGGTTATCTGATTTCCATACAGAACCGGATCGCCCATTATATGAAAGAACTGACCTCCGGATCAATCGCCCCGGGACTTCTGGATGTGGCAACCGCTTTTTTGGAGAACGATCTTTTGATTACCATGCCCCCTGCCATGAAAAAAGCAGATCCTGAAGAGAGGAGACGCTGGATCATGCGCCGACTCAATCGCCCCGTTCGCGTCTGCGGTATGGTCAAGAATACGGGCGAACCGGGCGGAGGCCCTTTCTGGGTTGAAGGCAAATCGGGGGAGAAATCGCTCCAGATCGTTGAAACAGCCCAGATTGACCCGGATGATGCTGGTCAGCAGGCCATGTTGGCCGGTGCCACCCATTTCAATCCTGTGGACCTGGTGTGCGGGGTTCGGGACTGGCGGGGCGAACCGTTTGATTTGCGGGAATATGTGGACCCGGAGACGGTTCTTGTTTCCCTGAAATCCAAAGATGGAAAGGAACTTAAAGCCCTGGAGCACCCTGGGCTTTGGAATGGCGCCATGGCCCACTGGGTTACACTTTTCGTTGAAGTGCCCGCCATCACATTTAATCCCGTCAAAACCGTCAACGACCTGCTCAGGAAAGAGCATCAGCCCGCCGGCGGTCAGGAATCATAATGAACATTCTGGATATCATCATTATTGCGGCAGTTGTTTTTTTCCTCATCCGAGGTGTTTTCAGGGGGATTGTTCGGGAAATCGGATCCCTGGCAGGCGTAGTGCTGGGTATCTGGCTTGCCAATGCGTATCATCCTCAATTGGCCGGTTTGCTGAAAGGTTTCATTCCGCCGGGTAACTATCTCCCCCTGATCGCATTTGCCCTGATCTTTGTGGTGGTTCTCGTATTGTGCAATGTGTTGGGATGGTTGTTCAAAAAGTTTTTTCAAAAAATATTTCTGGGATGGGTTGATCGAATTCTGGGGGCTTGTCTGGCCCTTTTGAAAGGTATTGTCCTCAGTTATTTAATTATTGTTCTGGTTACTTTCCTGGCGCCCCAGGGGTCACCCCTTGTGACGCAATCGCGGCTGGCGCCTGTCATCATTTCTTCCTATCAAACCATGATCGGCCTCATTCCGCCGGGTTTTCATGAAAAACTGAAAAAAACATTTGATAAACAAAAAGATAATTTCCAAGAGGTCGTCAAAGGAAAAATTTGAGTACACCAATGAAAACGATCGATACGGATAAACTGGGCAGGGCTATGGGCGAACTGTTGTCTCTGGTCAGACGGCTTCGCGCTCCAAACGGATGCCCGTGGGATGCAAAGCAAAACAATCACACCATTAAGGTCTACCTCATTGAAGAAGCCTATGAGGTACTGGATGCCATTGAAAATGCGTCATCCGACGAAACCTGTGGAGAACTGGGGGATCTGCTGTTCCAAATTGTTTTTCTGGCTGCCCTGGCAGAGGAAAATGGGGAATTTGATTTTGCGGAGGTGGTGGAAAAGATAACCGCCAAAATGATTCGTCGGCATCCCCATGTTTTTTCGGACGCAAAGGTGGATTCCGCCGACCAGGTGGCCGTCAACTGGGCCAGAATCAAGCGGGAAGAATCGGATGAAGCTGAGTCCGTTTCTGCCACCCTTAAACATGTGCCCATTGGATTGCCAGCGCTTTTAAGAGCCCATCGATTGAGTGAAAGGGCTGCCAAAACAGGTTTCGATTGGGCCGACCGGGGCGAAATCTGGAAAAAAGTTCTGGAAGAGGTTGAAGAATTGAGGCGAGCGGTAGACAGTGATGATGAACAGGCGGCATACGAGGAGATGGGAGACCTTTTCTTCAGCATGGTCAACCTGTCAAGGCACTGGGGCATGAACGCAGAGGACCTTTTGAGATCGGCGAACCAAAAATTCCTGAACCGTTTTGAGCAAATGGAGAATCATCTAAACCAAAGCGGTGTATTGCTTGAAAAAGCGACCACAGATCAGATGAATGGGGCATGGGAAGCGGTAAAAAAGCAGGCATAAAAAAGTCGGATGAGGCAAAAAAGCCTAAGCGATTTTATCAGATCATAAAGTGGGGATGTGGTCTGCTCGTGGTGCTGGTTTTTATGAGCATCCTGCAGGTATTGTCACTTAAGTACATCGATCCCCCTTTTTTTCTGATAGCACCGTTTAGAGCCATAGCACAGGGCCTCAGTACACAAACGCCGGAAATATCCATGCACTGGCGTTCATTTAAGCAGATATCGCCCCATGTGAAAAAAGCGGTCCTTGCAGCTGAAGATCAACGCTTTCTAACCCATAAGGGCTTTGATTTTATCGAGCTTAACGACGCCTTGAAGGATATGGCCTCGGGAAAAGGGTACCGGGGCGCCAGCACCATCACCATGCAGGTGGCCAGGACTGTATTTCTCTGGCCTGCCAGGACATGGATCAGGAAGGGGCTTGAGGCGTATTATACGGTATTGCTTGAGCTTTTTCTCTCCAAGAAAAGAATTCTGGAAGTTTATCTCAATACGGTGGATTGGGGGAAAGGGATCAGAGGTGTTGGAGCGGCCGCAAGAACATACTTTCATGTTTCCGCCGACAGCGTTTCCAAAGGCCAGGCAGCGCTCCTTGCGGCCGTACTACCCAGCCCCCATCGCTGGTCCCCCGCAAAACCCAATGCTCTGGTGTTAAGACGTCAGAAGCGGATCCTTAAGGACATGCACAAAATGCAATTACCCAAAAATAATTCATGAAGGGTTGTTTTTTTGTAACGTGAACGGTTAAAGCGATGTTTTCTGATTTCATATACCGCGTACAGAGTATCAGCTTGAAGTGGAAGATTCTGATCCCCTTCCTGTTTTTTTCTTTCGCCGGAACAACTTCTCTGGTCTATATCGGCCTGAGTTCCCAACAGGAAATTATCAAGGAAGAGGAAAAAAAAGAACTATTTCGTTTTCATCAGCTCTTTCTAGCGTCGGTTCGCCAGAAAGGGGAGCAGGCCCTTTCCATGGCAACCATTATCGCCGAAAATCCCATGATAAAAAAGCTGTTGGGGGAACGAAGCCGGGAAATGCTTTTGAATTATACCCAACCTTTGTTTGAGGAGTTGAAAAAAGATTTCGGTATCAGTCAGCTGCATTTTCATGTCCTGCCCGGAAAATCGTATCTGCGGGTTCACAAGCCGGATCAGCCGGGAGAGATGATTGCATACCGAACCAGCATTATGGACGCGTTGAAAAGCGGCAAAGGCGTGAAGGGTCTTGAATGGGGGTTAACGGGTCTGGGCATTCGTGGGGTTATTCCGGTATTCTGGAAGGGTGAACTGGTGGGGAGCCTGGAAATCGGGTACCCTTTTGGCCGCTCTCTTCTTAAAAATCTCAAAGAACACTGGGGACCCGGTTTTGCGGTTTATGAAAAGAAAAGCCCGGATACGTATGCCCTGCTGGCATCCACAAATGGCCCCGGAAAAACCTTCTCACTTACGGAATCACCGGTTCCCGGTTCCATAGAGCAGACCCGGATTTTCATTGCACCTCCCAACTTTCCAAATGTGGCTCTGCTGGTGGGACCATTACGAGACTACCGGGGCGATGTAGTGGCCCTGGTGGAAATCGAAGTCAATCGATCGGCCATTACCGACCGATTATCACGGACACGAACCTTAATGATCGTTGTGGGCCTGGTGGGCATTTGTGTTTCCTTTTTTCTGGTGTGGATTGTCGCAGTTCTCTTTATACGCCCCATCAAGGAAATTGTCGCAGGCGCTCAGGAAATCGCTCAGGGAAAACGGGAAACACGCCTGAAACCCCGCCCCAATGACGAAATCGGCGTGCTGGGTCGTTCCCTCAACACCATGCTCAACTCTCTCAAAGAACGACGCTTACAAATTGAGGAGCATGCCAGGACCCTTGAAATTAGGGTTCAGGAAAGGACCGCTGACCTGGTGTCGTCGGAAGAAAAGTACAGAACCCTGGTGGATAACCTGCCCCTCGGGGTCTATCGGATTTTGAGTGATGGCACCATCGAATTTATCAACCCCTATTTGATCAACACATTGGGTTTTGATTCCGACCACATGATTGGAAACCGGTTTTTTTGGCAGAAAAAGGTCTGGGGACATGACAAGGCTGAAAGTGAAGCGATCATGGATATCTTAAAAAAAGATGCCCAAGGCTTCCGCGTGGAAAGGGTGGTGAAAGACAAACAGGGCCGTAAGCACGTATTTATGGACCAGGCCATTCCCTTCTGGGACGAATCCGGGGATCTCCGCTGGTTCGAGGGCATCATGGTGGATATTACCGAACTGAAAAGGCTTCAGGACAAGGCCCTGCGCACGGAGGAGGTTCGGCTCCTGGGAGAAATCTCCGCGCGGTTTGCCCACGAAATGAGGAACCCGCTGTCCACAGTGGGCGGGTTCGCCCATCGGCTGCAGGATTCCCTTTCAGGAAATGAACGACAGGAAATGTTCGCAAAAATTATTGTGGACGAGGTGGCCAGGATGGAAGATATCCTGAAAAGCATTCTATCGTCCATTAAGCCTTTTTCGCTCAACATGGTCACCGTGGACATCAATGAAATCATCCTTTCCTCCCTGGGTGAAGAGAAAGACCGAATGGCCCAGAAGAAAATCGAACTTGAAACCGCATTATCCCCGTCCATCCCGGACATCCAGGGAGACGGATTTTTTTTGAAACGGGCCTTTGGTTGTATTTTAAAAAACGAGGTGATCAACATGCCGGAAGGGGAAAAGCTGTTCCTCTCAACCGCCGGTGAAGTGGACCATGTGGTCACCACCATCCGGCATGATGCCAAAGGCCTGGCCAACGAAGACCTGAGCCAGTTCTTTTACCCCCGTTTTACCGGAAAAGCCGAAACCACCATTCACGATTTACCCCTGGCCCGGGTGGTGATCCATCGGCACGGTGGGAAGGTGGATGTTTTCCGGGAGGGAGAAGATGTGGTCTTGAGAATAGAATTGCCAATTGTATCGCCGGGTTAATGGGAGAAAAAAATGCTTAGATATATTGTTTTAGACGCTTTTATCGGTCTTTTTTCTGTTATCATGTGTATTTGGGCGTTGATAATTCCCATCTTTGGCGGTTCGGGACGTGCGGTTCATTTTCGTTGTGCCGTGCCGTGGGCCAAAGTCGTATTGCGCGTCTGCGGTATTCGCGTGGCCGTTCGCGGCCTGCAAAATGTGAACCCGGAAATTCCCCGTATCTACATGTGCAACCACCAGAGTTTTTTTGACATCTGGACCATCCTGGCGTTTCTTCCGGTGGATTTTAAGTTCATCCTGAAACAGGAACTCATGAAAATCCCACTTCTCGGTCCCGCCATGACGCAGGCAGGGTATATCGGCATCGAAAGAAAAGATCCCAGAGAAGCCGTAAAAAGCATTGCGCTTGCGGCCCAGCGCATCAAAGACGGGGCCTCGGTGCTCATCTTTCCGGAAGGCACTCGGAGCGAGGACGGCCGCCTGCAATCCTTCAAACGGGGGGGGTTTAACCTGGCCGTCAAATCAGGGTGCGATATCGTGCCCATGGCTATCGACGGAAGCCACCGCATTGCCACCAAGGGGAGCCTCCGTATCAGGAAAGGGTCTTACACCTTCCAGATTGGCGAACCCATTTCCCTTTCAGGGTATGGAAAGAGAGACATCCCGCGTTTAATGGACAAGGTCCATGATGCTATTGGGGAAAAGTTGTCATGATTTGTGGAGGATGGGGCAACGATGAATGATGGTAAAAGAATTTGATTGCTATTCATGAAGCATCTTTTGAACAATCGAGCCGAACCCCCAAAATCGCCTACACCCCTTCGAGTGCCGTATCAAGGGCCTGAATCATACGCTGTTTAGATTTTTCTATTTCGGCCTTCAGCTTTTTCGAAATTTCCGCTTTGCTGCGAAGTACTTCATCTATGCGTAGCTTTATTTCACCCATTTCGGACTTATACGGATCGATCAGCATGTTATCTTGGCCAATTTCATTAAAAAAATTGAATATTTTTTCAGAAATCCCGTATCCAAAGGTTGGCACGGCGTTGCAATAGGCAAACGCGTTTGTATGATGTCGCATGGAGAAAACCAGGTCGAAACGCTTGTAGAAGTTGATTATCTGAAATGGGTGCAGATTGTTTTTGAGTATGACGGCGTCATTGGGGTTTTTCATTTCATTGATGATCATTTCAGCAATATCAGAGTCGGGTAATATGACTCGGTCATGTTCAGGCAAAAAATGATGTGGAACAAATACGGGCTGAGCATCATATTTCTCCACAAGATAATCTGCAATACGGGCAGTAAATCTTATGATCTGCCGCATTTTCTTCGTAATCCGACCTGTGGGAACATCGCGTCTTTGCAGTTTCATCTTTGTAATGTCGAGCTTGAGCGCAGTTGAAAAAAAATCCCTGATACCAAATCCCACGAGAAGTTTGGAGTTGGAAATCCTATCGTCGCAACACTCGAATCCTTCAAGGTGTTCGGGGAAAAAAGTCAGGCTCGGTTCGCAGCCGAGAAGAAGTGGCTTTTCGTCAGGGAAGAAGCGCTTCAGATTGGCGAAGGACTTTTCATTCCTCAATAAGTGAAAATCGGTTGTCCAGCGTATTAAGTATTTCAAAGCCAAAACATTCATCCATCTCTTGACTTCTTCAGCTTCTATTCCAAGAAAAAGGACCCGTTTCCCGAGCATCCTGGGCGCGACCGTTCTTATTGCATAGTACAGGGGGAGAAATGAAACCACCGTTTCACTGATGGAAACGTCTCCACATATTACGAAAATGTCCGCTTTTGCGATGGTAAGAGGGCCAGCCAGGATGCTTTCGCGCATAAGGGTGAAAGAGGCTAACCCGCCATCCAATGGAAGCAATAGTTCACGGATTCGATCAGTATGCCATGAGTTAATGATGAAGTGCACATCTCCGTAGCGCTCCTGGAACAGCTTAATGATCGAAAGCATGATCGCTTCAGCCCCGATATTGCCCTTTCCCCCTGCCCCACAAAGATAAATTATTTTTCGTTTCGGATTTGTGTTTGATCGGATTTTCAAGCTGCCAACTCCCGGGAGATATGTTTAAAAATAAAGGATTGAAACCATAATGAAGCGGTTTGAGAAACTATCACATACAATCCATGGATGTAAATATCATTATGCTTGTCGGGCGATTGCACCGGTTCTCTCCTTTAGCAGGTCAAAGAAAATGAACTGTACACTATTTATTGTCCCCTCTGACGATCATTCGCGGATGGCACTTGTATTTTGGCTCTTGATTAAGAATATTCATTCAGGTAAAAAGTGACCACAGAAAGGAAGGGTATGCGTATGTGTGGTATCACCGGTGTTTATAACCTGAAATCAGCGGCTTCACCCGAAGAATATATCCAAGCCATGTTGGACTCGATTAAACATCGAGGTACCATCGATGCCATCTGGTCGAACGATACGGTGGCTCTGGGATCAAGAAGACTTCCCATCGTCGATTTGGAAAATTCACCTCAGCCAATTTTCAGTGAAAATAGACGACTGATTCTCATTGGCAATGGGGAAATATATAACTTCAGTGAATTACGTTCAGACCTATTGAAGAAGGGCCACAAATTCAATACAAACGGTGATTTAGAGTGCATACTACATCTCTATGAGGATCAGGGGAATGAGGCCTGGAACAGGCTGAGAGGAATGTTTGCGGTCGCTATTTACGACCGGCACAACAAGACGCTGGTTCTGGCACGGGATCATATGGGAATTAAGCCGCTTTTTTACTGCCAAAGTGCCGGCAGTTTCCTTTTCGGTTCCGAAATCAAAAGTATCACGGTGCACCCGTCATTCAAAAAGGAAATCAACAGACAGGCGGTGGCGGATTTCTTGTCGCTACAATTCATCCCAAAACCACAGACGATTTATGAAGGGCTTTTCAGCCTTCCGCCAGCTTCTTTTCTGGTTATGAAAGATGGCAATGTTTCGGTACGACAATATTGGACCCTCGATCCCGATCCGTCGATAAACAAAATCAGCCGCAAGGATATTGCAGAGAAAACATTGGATTTGTTGAAAACATCAGTACAAAGAAGACTGATGGCTGATGTTCCTGTAGGCGTGCTTCTCAGTGGCGGGCTTGATTCGAGTGTGATTGCAGCATTAGCCGGTGAAATAACCCGCAAACCATTAGAAACTTTCTCCATTGTGTTCAAAGAAAAATCATTCGACGAAAGTCCCTTTTCCCAACTCATGGCCCGCCATTTGAAAACGAATCACCACGAGGTTGTTTTGGATTCAAATACCATTCTTGATTCCATGGAAAATATATCATACCACTTGGGAGAGCCATTTTGTGAAGGATCCGCATTTCCAATTTATCATATCTGCAAGTATGCAAAAAATTATGTCACGGTCATTCTTTCCGGGGAAGGGGCTGACGAAATATTCTGTGGTTATGAACCCTATACGGCACTGAACCTGTCCAAATATTATAAAATACTTCCCAATCCCTTGCATCGACTTTTCACTTCCACGGTCAACATGCTACCGATTTCCGAAAAAAAAGTAAGCCTGGACTTGAAGCTTAAGCGGTTCACCGCAGGGGTAAAATTCGATCCACCCAAAGCACACTTCTGGTACCGCTGCAGTATGAATGATGACGAAAAACGTCAGGTGCTCGCAAGAGATTTTCTTGAAGGACTGGGTCGTCCGGCGTCTTCAGCACTGTATGAGGATCTCTACTCATCCATGGCGTCTGATGATACCCTGAATAAAATAATGGCCACCGACTGTCGCATGCATTTGGTTGATGACTTACTCCTTAGAGCAGATAGAATGAGCATGGCCCATACCATGGAATTAAGAGTCCCCTATTTGGATATTGACCTTGTCAATTTTGCGTTTTCTTTGCCATCGAAAAGAAAAATATCCGGTCTGTATAACAAAATACCATTGAGGGATGCAGTGAAAGGGTTGCTTCCTAACCAGATACGCCAAAGAGCCAAGAAAGGGCTGAATATGCCCTATCAGCAGTGGTTCAAACAGAAAGGGTGGAAAGAGCTCCTCCATGATTGTTTAGAAGAAAATAGCTTGAAAGCTCAAGGCTTTTTCGACGTTAGAGCTGTTCAGAAAATGCTCAATGACCATGTGGCTAAGAAAAAAAATCATGCACATGCTCTTTGGACAATAATGAATTTGATACTTTGGCTGAAAAACAATGGGCTTCAATAACACCTGAATCGGAACACAGCGTAACAATGTCAAACATCGAGAAAGTTTATCGAATCGAATATAGATGATACCATTCCGCTCCAGCTGTTAATATCCATGCCAATAGCCAAAACGAAACAAAAAGATTCCCCGGCCTTTTCTTGACAATTATATATGCAAGCAGGCCCAGCATGTTCAATTCTGCGGTAAGACGAAGGAAACTTGTGCTGTTGCTCCATACGGCCGTTTTTGTACAGGAGACCAGCAACACGTAGCATGCACAGGAAATCAATAACAGAAGGGGGAAATGTCGAATCCAACAGCAGATGAAAATCTGGTATACGACGAAAGCAAATAGCATTATGAGATAAAAGCCGGTTTCCGGATTGAGGTTGGAGATGTTTCCGGCTATGGCACGAATAAATCCCGCCAACGGCACCCCCATCTTGGAGATATTGTCACCGTCTAATAACACTATAGACCAGTTGTTCCAAAGCCAGAGTTGCCATAGAAAAAAAGTCAAGGTCGGGTATAACCAAAACGAAAAATGTGGGGAAAAATTGTTTTTATTGCCGTTTTGGAGGATTTTCCCGCTCAGCCAGGTAAAGAAACCCGCCGCAACAACCAGGGTCGCGGTTTCCCGGGCCAACACCGCCAAAGACAATAGTATTGCGGCCACGAGGTTTTTCCGATGTACCAGCATGAGAAGGCTTGCAAGAATCATGAAAAGGGCCAGGGGTTCAGTCAGATAGCGGCCAGCAGATACCGCAAACCCCGGGTAAAGAGCAAAAAGAAGGCCATACCAAGCGGATATCCCGAAACCAATCAATAAAAGGCTGGTGACAAAGGCACATCCTGCGACTGCGCCCAGATTGATGGCCATCATAACAGGAGGCGTAATCTCCAGACCCCCGCGGGCAATCAACCATGTGAAAAATGGCAATAAAATTCGTTGTTGACGCACTACAGGTGCATCTAATTCAATTCCAAACGCTTTCCTTTGGTCGGTAAATGGGTCAAGAGCGAGCCTGAAATAGAACTGGCCGTCGTAGCCAGGTTTGGGGTGAGCGTACTTCTGCCATGGGATATCACCAGATTCGGAATGGGTAATTTCCCGCGAAAATCCGTAGAGCCCATAAAGATGATTCTTTGTCAAAGGCAGCAATACGGCAATAAATGATACATAGATCAAAATGGCGATGGTCATCACCCTTAACGAAACGGAAATATCTAAAATTCTTAGTGGTTTGGCTGTCGGATTGAAATTTTTCCGGATCTGCTTTTCTGACATTGAAAGATTTCCTCCACAACCTTAAGGATCTAGAGATACTTTCCGGCGTACCGCCGCACCCCATGCCCGTCCAGAACGTGAAACTGTCGTATTTTTTTAAGCGTTACCGGAGAAAAGGTCCCCAGAGGGAGATAGTGTATCTTTTTCCCCAGGCGGGCCGCCATGCTTTGACACCAGCCCGAAGGGGGGTCGGCGGCCAGGTAGACCACATGTTTTTCCAAGCTGTAATCCAGCGCTGCCATGAGCAGTCTTTCAGGTTTGTTCCGGGCCACGTTAAAAAAAGAATCTCGCCAGATATCATAGACACGAAGGGGCGGGTAGCTCAGCATGAAGCCCCCGTACTGACATCTGGAAATTCCCGGGCCGTCCATGACCTCACCTGCCGGCGTGCTGTAAAACGCCATGTCCGATTCCTGGCTATGTTCCCCCAGCCAGGTCACGCACCAGGGAAAATTTTCTTGCCCATCTTTGGAAGAATCAGGATCAAAAATGACCACCACGGAACCCACCTTTCCTTTGAAAGGCCGTTCTGCTTTGACATACAGTTTTCCGATGGTCCATTCCCGAATGGTTTCCCGAATGTCGATACCGTCCTGCATGGAGCAGGAAAAGGGCTCGATGCGGATATTTTCCTCGGCCTTGATCTGAAGGGCTTTCTTTTGTAAATAGTGCCCGTATCCCTCAACGGCCACATCCTCGGGCGGATAGGAACAGATGGAATTGCCGCTAAATTCCTTTTTCCATTTTTCCGGGTTCCGCCTTTTCCTTTTTTCCTTGACCGGTACCGGAACAAGTCGTCTGCGCATGGTCTTGAACTGCCGGTGAAATTGGATTCGCTTTTGATCCAGAAACAAATCTTCTCCCCTGAGGTGCAATACGGACAACTCCGGATTTTCCTTCTGCCAGGGATAATCGCTCCCAAGATCCCACACCTCATAAGCGAAATTGTCATCCACAGCCCCCCGTGAAGCCACGATGAGCTGGTAAAAATCGGGCACCAGCTTGTGGTTCAAAAGCGCATAATTCCTAGCGAACTTGTTGAGTATCCTCAACTGAATGCGGGAAACTTTTTCCTTGCTGTTTTTCCAGTAATTTTTTTGTGCCGCCTTAAGCAGGGCCATCTGGATTTTAAACCGATCCGGTATTTTACCTTCAGCGCGATGTCGCTCGTAGGCTCCCTGCAAAAAGGGCATCTCTCCCATGATTTCCCGGCTGGAGTCCCGGTGCAGATGGGCCAGCCCTACATTTTCACGAAGCCTTCGGCCAATAACCGGAGTCTGGGGACGGTCCAGCATGGAAAGAATCTCATTTATATGGCTTAACCCTCCCACGAAAAGCACTTTTTTCCCGGAGTTATCCAGGTTTTGGAGGTGATAAGCCATGGTTTTTTCCCGAAGCGTGTCCTCAGCCGGTGGTTTGCGATTCCGGTTGATCTCCATGTAAGCACGGCAGTAGGCGGTATGCCCAATGCGGGTAATGGCATAGGGGTCCGGCATGGGCGTGTAATCATGGGGATAGCCTTCAGTATCCCGGTCAATAAAATGAAGGGGGATATCATGGACAAGGGCCAGTCGCACAACTTCCACCTGAGCGTCGCAAGGTTCCAGGGGAAGGTAGACAAATGCACCGTCACCTCCCTCATAATGCACCACGGACAACAACGGCAGCCGTTTCATCCCTTGAATGATTCGGGTCTTTAATGTGTCCGGGTATTCCACGGCCACATGGTCCGGCTGAAACGATTTAAATGTACGCCTCACCTCCAGAGCAAACTCCACCCGGTTGTGCAGGATGGGAACCATCCGGATGTTGCGCCACCTGATTTCAGCGGTCTTGGTCAAGGCGATCCACCAGTTGAGCAAAATAGTCGGCGGCAGGCGCATCCAGAACCATACCCGCCGCTTCTTTCAGATATTGGACAATATTGGCCGAGGGATCAGCGGTGCGCGGCCCGTTCGCGCTTGAAAGCCTTTTTAAGGCATACCGTGCCATATTGATACCGTCTCTTACGGAATACCGTTCATCGGCCCGATGGGCCGCCTGAAGGAACTCCACCACATAATGGAGAACTTCTTCATCTGCAAAGGGCAGATTGCTTTGAAGAATCAATTTTTCTTCATCTTTTTCCGGAAAATCGATATGGATCTGGGGCTGGAGCCGGGAATGGATATACTCGGGCAGCTCAAAGGTACTGGCATCGTCATTCATGGTGGTGCAGAGGCGAAAATCAGGGTGGGCTTTGATTTTGATGCCCGCCACGATAGACTCCACATATCTGCGGCTGTCCAAAAGAGGCGCCAGAGACGCCCAGCTTTTTTCACTCATGCGGTTCCCTTCATCAATGATCGCGATGCCGCCCTTGATCATGGCCGCAACCACTGGGCTCGCCACATACTTGATTTTTCCCTGTTCGGAAATGACCGGCGTCACAATCAAATCCTCGGGTCTTGTGTCCATGGTGGATTGAAACAGATAAACAGGCCGGTTCAACGATTTTCCCGCATGGTAGGCCAGGGTGGTTTTTCCCACCCCCGGTTTGCCCACCAGCCTGGGGCTCAGGGGCAGATCTTCTTCATCAATGACCAGCCAGGCCGCCAGTACCTGGGTGACCAGTTCCCTTTGACCGACCCATCGCATGGGGACTCGGTCGGGTTCACTGAGGTGTAATGCCACCCCATCAATCATCACTTGTTCCATAATGGTTTTGAACCTCCTTGTTTCGAATCGTGCATCCTATTATATTTCATTTTTTTTTGCAAAGGGGGTATATCTGTGATAAAGATATTTGAATGAAATCAAATCGATGGGATGATCATTATACGGAAAAGGCTCGAAAGGAAAAATGGCTCGCGCGCTCCGTATACAAACTTCAGGAAATAGATAGAAAATTCAAGCTGATTCGTAAAGGCGACCGGGTGCTGGACCTGGGCTGTTTTCCGGGTTCATGGTCCCAATACGCCATTAGTAAAGTAGGGAAACAGGGGGATGTGGTGGGCATTGACCTACACACACCCAAAGCATTCAGCCCTCCCAATTTCAGGTGTATTAAAGGCGATATCGAAACCATTGAGGTGGCATGGTTGGCTGCGGAAATTCAGTCCAGGAATGTGGTGTTAAGCGATCTGGCGCCGCCCACCACAGGCATCCGGGCCACTGATGCAACCAGGTCCATGTCTCTGGCGGAAAAGGCCGCCCGAATTGGTCAGGCGCTCTTAAAAAGCAAAGGGCACTTTGTGTGCAAAATTTTTGAGGGTGAAGATCTGAAATCTTTCAAATCGAACATCTCGCCTTCTTTCAAGCAGGTCCGGCTCTTCAGGCCAGAAGCCACCCGAAAGCGGAGCCGGGAGGTTTATCTTGTGGGAACGGGCTTTATTTCGAGCCCCTAACAACCGATTTGATTATCGTTCTTCAATGAACCATTATGGAGGAATATACTTATGTCCGGTCATTCAAAATGGAGTACCATCAAGCACAAAAAGGGTGCGGCGGATGCCAAGAGAGGCAAAATATTTACCAAACTCATCAAGGAGATCACCGTGGCAGCCCGCATGGGAGGCGGTGATCCCGAGGGCAATCCCAGGCTGAGGACCGCCATCGCCGCCGCAAGAGCAGAGAACATGCCCAAGGAGAATATCGAAAGGGGCATCAAGAAAGGCTCCGGCGAACTGGAAGGGGTGTCTTATGAAGAGGCCAGCTACGATGGATACGGGCCGGGCGGCGCGGCGGTGTTAGTGGATTGTTTGACGGATAATAAAAACCGGTCGGTGGCCGACATCAAACATATTTTTGAGCGACACGGCGGCAATCTCGGGGAACCCGGATGCGTGACCTGGATTTTTGAGCAGCGGGGCCTGATTGTTTTTGAAAAGGACAAAGTGGATGAAGAGCAGCTCATTGACCTGGCCCTTGAAGCGGGCGCGGAGGACGTTAAAGAAGAAGAGACGGAATTCGAGGTGGTGACGGCCCCATCCGATTTTGAGACGGTGAAAAAGGCCATTGATGACGCAGGGTTTCCCTATACCCTGGCCGAGGTCACCAAAATTCCCAAGAACACGGTTAAAATTGAAGGCAAGAAAGCCCAGCAGATGATGAACCTGATGCAGGCCATTGAAGACCATGACGACGTCAGCCATGTGTACTCCAATTTTGACATTGCCGACGACGTAATGGAGGCCATGAGCTAATGCTCGTGCTGGGGGTGGATCCCGGTTCCAGGATTACGGGTTACGGCCTTGTGGAGGAAAAAAACCATGAGATCTCCTGCATCCGGGCCGGCATCATCAAACCGCCGGACACCATGCCTTTCCCCCAGAAAATTCACCGGATTTTTCAGGAGATAGTGGAAATCCTGGAACGTTACAACCCCAGGGAGATGGCAGTTGAGGACCTGTTCTTTGCAAAAAATGCCAGGAGCGCCCTCAAACTGGGACACGCCCGGGGCGCTGCCCTGATTGCCGCAGGTCAACATGACATTCCGGTCTTTGAGTACACGCCGCTGGAAATTAAGAAATCGGTGGTGGGATACGGCAGGGCCGACAAAGAACAGGTTTGCGCCATGGTCAAGATCATGTTGAGGCTTCAAAAACCGGTACCCCTGGATGCTTCCGATGCCCTGGCTGCGGCCATCTGCCATATCAACAGTTCCAAATTCAGAGCGATCAAGTCAGCAACCAAGGGGAAGATGAAGGCATGATCTCACACTTGAGCGGCACCCTGTTTGAAAAATCGACTCAGTCCATTATTGTAGATGTGGGGGGTGTGGGGTACGAAGTTTTTGTTCCCCTTTCCACCTACTATACTCTGCCTGAACACCACGGGCCGGTCAATCTCCATATCCACACCCACGTACGGGATGACGCGCTGGTGTTGTTTGGATTTCATACCAAACTTGAAAAAAGCCTCTTTCTGATGTTGGTATCCGTTTCAGGCATCGGTCCCAAACTTTCGGCCAATATTCTTTCGGGCATGGGTCCCGAGGATCTTTTGAGGGCCATCGCCACCGGAGATGCGGATCGCCTGCGGGCCATTCCGGGAATCGGCAAAAAAACCGCGGAACGGATTGCGCTGGAACTGAAAGAACGCGCGGCCAGGTTTTCGGACGATGCTGAAATGCCTCCCGTGCCGACCGGGGAAAAGCTTAGCGAACGGCTGATGGAAGATGCCCTTTCAGCCCTTATAAACTTAGGCTATTCGGCCAAAGTCGCCAAAACCGCCATCGAACAAGCTAAAAGCCGTGTGAAGGATACAACCCTGGAAGCCCTGATCAAGGAAAGCCTCAAAATTATGGCTTGAATTTGAATATTATGGAAGAACGCATCATAGATCCGGATCTTCAACCGGACGAAGCGCCGGCGGAAATCAGCCTCAGGCCCAGGACTCTCGAAGAATATGTGGGCCAGGAGGAAATGAAGCGCAGCCTGCGCGTGTTTATCGCGGCGGCCAAGGGGCGCTCCGAAGCGCTGGACCATGTCCTTTTTCACGGCAGCCCGGGATTGGGAAAGACGTCCCTATCCCATATAATCGCAGGGGAACTGGGGGTTAACATCAGAAGCACTTCCGGTCCGGTCATCGAAAAACCGGGGGACCTCGCTGCGATCTTAACCAACCTTCAACCCAAGGATGTCCTGTTTATCGATGAAATCCATCGCCTCAATCACGTGGTGGAAGAAATCCTGTACCCGGCCATGGAAGACTATGAACTTGACATCATCATCGGACAGGGACCTTCGGCCCGAATCATGAAAATTCCCCTGCCCCCGTTCACCCTGGTGGGCGCCACCACGCGGACGGGACTTCTGACGCCGCCCTTAAGGGATCGGTTCGGCGTCATTTTGCGCTTGGACTTCTACAAGCCTGAAGATCTCTACAAAATTGTTGTCCGGTCCGCCGGTATCCTGGAGATTCCCATTAAAGATGAGGGGGCACTTGAAATCGCCAAAAGAGCCAGGGGAACGCCACGTATCGCCAACCGTCTGTTGCGCCGGGTGCGGGATTTTGCAGAGGTGGAAGCGGATGGCGTCATCACCCAAAAAGTGGCGAGCCGAGCCCTGGACATGCTGGAAGTAGATGAACAGGGCCTCGACAAGATGGACCGGTTTATCATGCATACCATCATCGAGAAGTTTGATGGAGGGCCCATCGGTCTAAGCAGTCTCTGCGCCGCCGTGGGGGAGGAAAAAGGAACCATCGAGGATGTCTATGAACCCTTCCTGATTCAGAGCGGGTATATCAAACGGACCCCCCAGGGACGGGTGGCCACGCGCCGGGCCTATCTTCACCTGCATCTGGAAATCAGAGAAATGGTCAACCCGCACCAGCGAAAGCTTTTCTAAATGTTTGAACCCATTCCGTTTTCACCGAAATGATTTTTTCGGCAATCTAGCTTAATTCCTAAATTATGGCTCATCATACCATCAGATCCGGGTATTCCAGGTTAATTGATCGTTTAAACCGCTTTCCCCAGGGGGGGCCTCCATCTAAACTGCTCAACGAGATATTGAAAATGCTTTTCAGTGAGAAAGAGGCTGAACTGGTCTGACTCTTGCCCATCAAACCCTTTTCAGCGGAGAAGGTCAGCCGCATCTGGGAAATGAATAAGCTCGCTGAACAGGCCATCCTTGTTGATATTGAGCAGAACGGGAATTCTGTTTACGCCTTGCCGCCCCCCATGGCGGGCTTTTTTGAGTTTTCGTTGATGCGGGTGCGAGATGATATTGATCAGAAGCTATTGAGTAAAGTTTTTACCAGTATCTGAAAACGCTGATTAACCATGTGGAAGATTGGGGGCTTAGAACGAAATCGGATAAATTTGCCAATTGTGTGACAAAGGGTCATTATCTTAAATATTAACTTTTGAAAATGGTCCGGGGCCTGAGCGTTAATATTTAAGATCTGACCCCGCACCCTTGAAAGCATACCTTTTCCATCTCCTTCCAGAATTCTCCATCCAGGGTAGCACGTAGTCGGTATGTGGGAATGACTCGGGCCATTCGGGTGACATTTTCGAGCAGCATGGCTGATTGAGCTTTTTTCTCCTCCCTTTCCACCTTTGACCAGACCGGTTGCCACACCTGTTTGGCCGCTTCGAGGCATTTCAGGACCGCCTCCGATGGATCTTTGAGAGGAACTGCCTCATCCTTCTGGGCCTGTTCCAGAAAGAATACGGCTTTCAGAGGAACAGATTTTTCCACATTCCACTGCTTTTTCGATTCCCGCCACAGATGGTCGCTCCAGGTGGGAAACGGGTGAACGCGGAAATGGCCATCCTCCATATGCAAAACCAGGGCCTGATCGTCGCAAAGTCTGTCCCAGTAAACGGGAAGCCGCGAATAACAGGTGGACTTTCCGGTTCCGCCGGCGCCCGCAATCAGAACACCCTTTCCGTCCAGGGTGGCCAGGGTTGCATGCACGGGGGTGCCTCCCCTTGAAAGGGCGTGTCGATGCAGTTCGCGAAGCACCGACCACATGTTGATATAGCGGATTTCTTCATGATCCAGAAAGTTTTGATGAAGTTCCACATGGATTTCCGGAACATCATCATGCCGCCAAACCCGGTGAATACCCCCGTTTTTGAATGCTTGCCATCCGTTTTCGCAGGGGCTGATGAAATACTGCTTTGCATGAAGGGGGGAGGCAAGCTCCTTCACCCCGTGAAAATGGATCACGCGCGTCGGGTTTTTCAAGACACGGGTCAATCCCATGATGCGGGCAAGTTCACCAAGCCAGTCGCTTACCTCTTCACCGCCGGTCAGCTCCCACACACTGCCGTCCGCCAGCTCAAGGCTGTATGTACAATCGTTGTTTTTAGCCATTCGAGTCGTCTCATCCATTTTCAACCATCGCTGCCCCTGTGCCGTCCAGCCTGATCACCAGATCCGCGCCCTGTATGGGTTCCGGGCGGTGCGATATGATAAAGACCGTTTTTTTGCCGAACAATTCGGGCAATGATCTGAAAATGGTGGCTTCCGTCCGGCTGTCCAGGGCCGAGGTGGGTTCATCCATGATCAGCACATCCGGATCTCTTATCAGGGCCCGGGCGATGGAGATGCGCTGCTTCTGCCCTTCGGAGAGCCTGGCGCCGCGCTCGCCGACAATGGTGTCGTAACCTTCCGGCAGCCGGGTAATCACATCGTGTATCCCCGCAGCTCGGGCCACCCGTCTGACCTCCTCTTCGGTGGCATCCGTATTGCCGTAACGCAGGTTTTTCATGATGGATCCCGAAAGGAGGGTGGTTTCCTGAGGGACGTAGCCGAATCGGCGCCTGAGCGCCCGGGTTTCCAGCGCGGAAGCAGGCTTGTCCCCGTAAAAAATCTCACCGGTGATGGGTCGGTAAAAGCGCAGCAGCAGGCTTATGAGTGTGGTTTTTCCCGCGCCGCTGGGACCGACAATGGCCACCTTCCAGCCGGCCTTGACGCGAAAATTGACCCCCATAAGCACCTCTTCCCGTCCATCATAGGAAAACCCCACGTCCTTGAACGTGATGTCTCCCAGAGGCCCGTCAATCTTTTCACCGACTCCCACATTGTCTTCCGGCAGGGCGTCGAACAGGACCGACATTCGTTCCAGAGAGGCCCGTGAATTCTGAAACTGGTAGTTCATGTTCACCAGAAACTGGGCCGGCCCGTACACATAACCGAGGTACGCCTGAAAGGCCAACAATGACCCCACGGTCCAGTCCCCCTTGACGACCCAGTAAGCACCAAAAACGAGCACGAAAAACCGGGCCAGTTTGGGCAGGGCCTGGATGGCCAGACCGTTCACAAACCCCATGGACTGCTGTTCAAGGGCGATTCCGAATGAGGCCTTGAGGCCATCGATCAAATGGCCGATGGTGTGGCGCTCCCTTGAAAAGGCTTTGATGAGGGGCACGGAGGAAAAGGCCTCCTGAAAACGCCCGCTCACCTCCGAGTTGCATTCCATGGAGTGGTGGCTCAGGACGTAGGATTTTTTGGACATGTAACGGGCTATGAACCAGGTGATCGGCAGAGATAGGGTTACCGGTATGGCGATGCGCCACTCAAGGTAGAAAAGGAATATCAGGCCGCCGATAAATCGTATGGACTGGGTCAGCAGCTGGACCACGGTGCCTGAAAAAAACCACTGCACGCCGGAGGCGCTGTTCTGGATTCTCGAAATGAGGTAGCCGGTTCGGGCGCCGTCGAAAAAGGCTTTGGGTAAGCTCATGGTCCGCTCTAGGACAGTTTTCTGAATATCCAGGGAGACACTCTGCTGAAACCGTGTAAAAAAAAAGCCCTGGAGCATCCCTGAAAGCCCCTGCACCGCAGCCACCCCGACCATCAAGGCGATCACAGGCGCCAAGAGCGCCAACTGTTTTTCAATGAGCACGTGGTCCATGAGAAACCGGCTGATCATGGGCTGGGGAAAAGCCAGGAGGGAACTCGCCAGGAGAAAAGCGCCGGCCACGGCCCCCATCTTCCAGTGGTTGATTATGATGGGGAGAAACGGTTTTAAACTCTCCCGAACGGTTTTGTATTCTGCGGCATCTGCAATCTGATCCTTGGGACGCCCCCGGGAGAACCCTCGTTTCAGATAGGCAAACCAGCTGTCCGATAAATGAGTCCCTTGTTCGGAATTCGTTGGTTCAGCGCTCAAAGATTCAGAATTCCTTTCGAATAACAGCCGGGCCCTCGTTTTGGCGTACTATGCGGCTTCCGCATAACCCACGAGCCCTTTGGACGTCAGATCTTCAATAAAACTGTTCAGGTGTTCAGGTGCTTCATCCGGGATGCCGTCTTCGCAAGTCTGGCGCAGTTTCTCCAGAATCTCTGACAGGGTGTGTTTTCCATCGAAAAGCTGCCAGATGAAAACAGATACCGGATCCAGGCCGTAGGCCTCACCGGAATCCGGGTCAAACAGCACGGCCCAGTCGTCAAATTCCTCCCGCAATACCACCATGGGATTGGCCACGGGTCTTTCCACTTCGGTCATGGCACTCTCCTTTTCATCCTTCCAGGGAATATGTTTTTGAATAGTTCGGAGCATAGAGAAAGAGCACTGGAAAATCAAGTGGTGGTTTCAGGTTTTGAAAAATTCGGTTTGGCGGCTCTGTCGGTTGCCTTTTCGGTCTGGAAACCCTATAGTGCTATCGGACCTTCGTCGGTCATTTTTGCATTGAACTTGTCGAAACACATAGATTTAAGTCAATGGAAACCATCAAATCCAGATATAGCACGTGCGTCGGTCCCAGCATGTACCCGACCCTGAAACCGGGTGACGGAATCGAGATCTATCCCTACAAAACACCTTCAGAAACGAGGGTGGGGGATGTCATTGTCTTCCCTCATCCCAACGGGACGGTTGATGTGGTCCACCGGATTATAAAAATCAGGCGTGACGGCGTGATCACCCGGGGGGACAACAACAATAAGATCGATCCCTACAGCGTTCGATTTGACGACATCACCGGTAAAGTGATTGCTGTAAAAAGGCGAACTCGGCGCATCACAATCAAAGGAGCAAAAGCCGGATTTTTCATTCACAAGCTCATGCTGTTCAGGAAATACGCGCGGCTTTGCGCTTTGGGGCCCATCCGGTTTGTTTCCAACCGGATCGCCGCATCAGGTATGTTCAATCTGTTTCACTCCGTTTTGGACCTTAAAATTGTGCAGATTAAAAGAAACCAGGAACAACAGCGCATTTTGGTTTCAGGGAATCGGGCCATTGGAAAACAAATCTCCGGGTCCGGGGAATGGCAGATCCGGTTTCCCTATAAGCTTTTTGTCAACAAAGACCGGCTTTTAAAAGAAAAGGATTGATCTGTCATGAAATATCAAATGCCGAAACTGTACCGAATATTTCCCTTGGAAACGGCGGATGCGGCATGCGCCAATGGCGATAAAGCCTCAAGCCCGCCATCCTGTGCGGCCGGACCGGAAGCCTCCGGGGGTTGCGCCTCCGGAGCTGCCGCATCAAGCCATTGCACACCGGGCGCTGCGGCGGGATCAAAGTGTGACACAGGGACCGGTCATGGGTAGTCGACCGTGAGTGATTGTGTCCAGGGGTAAGCAGCAGCAAAAGGTGAAGGCAAGGAGTCTTTTTCACATTTTCATTTGCAGGAAAGAAGAGAGACCTACCAGATTGATTTCACATGGGGATACTTCAATATCTTTTCATCTTTTGTGACCAAAGGAGCCCCAATCGCTTTAGCAGTGGCTATTATTATACGATCTGCCGGATCGCTGTGAAGAGGTTGAGGGAGGTTAACCGCTTTTAATGCAATGGAATTATCAACAGGGATGAACCGAAAAAAAGGGAGCCTTTCCGACTGTGATATCCAGTCGGTAACATCCATGGTCAGTTTTAGTCGCCCTTTCTCAACAAGAAGGGCAATTTCCCAGGCGCTAATGGACGAGATAAATATCTCTTTTGCGTTCATAGCGGTATCAGCAGACTTTTCAGCTCTCTTAGAAAGCAATTCCGGATTGCTTATAAACCAGATCCAGGTATGTGTGTCAAGCACGATCATTTTAAAGATTCCCAATCATCTACCCCAACGGGGGCCGTCGGATCATCATACTTGATTACCGAATTGCGGAGTAACTTCAGACTATCTTCCGGGTCTTTTGTATACGGTACCACCTTCAAAACCGGTTTTCCGCGGTCAGTAATGATTAAGGCCTTGCCATTTTGTTCAATTTCCCGAAAATACTTCAAGGCATGGGGTTTGAATTTTGATTTGGATACAAACTTTTCCATATCAACAGCTCCTTCAATATGGTCAACGAAAATGGGATGACATGGTCATAATACCATGGTCATTTCATAAGTCAAGAAGACATTTGCCTCCATGGTCGCGGTCCGTTAAATTATGGTGTGCAGATTTGGCATATTGTCTGATGCCGAATCATCTCATTGCAGTACCGGAAACCAAAGATGGATTGAACCTGGCAATTGGCGAATCCCATAGGCGCTATACCCGGCGAATCAACTTTCGTGAAGGCTGGCGCGGCCATTTATGGCAAGGCAGGTTTTCATCCTTCATTAATTCGAGGCCGCTTTAAGTGAAATAAAAAAGCCCCGGATGTCAATCGGGGCTAAGGTCGCATAAGAGAAGATATGTTATACTGGGTGTAAACAGCTCAAGAAAAAGGTGACAGTTTACTCTTTATTTAAATAATTATTTATATTTATTATCAAATTACTCCACTGCCAGTATTACAAGGACTAGTGGCACCAGCAGCAAGCCCAACTGAACACTTCTGTAAATTCCAGGTAACGTCGCTGTTTCCAGATCCGTTTGTGCAGTAGTATGAGGTGCCAGTAACTGTGGTGCCTCCATAACAATCAAGGCTAGTAGTGGTTGGAGTTGTGCCTGTCAGACACGTTGCATCCGTATTTCCCACAGCACAATTACCTGAACCTTGCAGGGCGCCTGAAGCCCCACTACCAGAACCGCAAAAGCCGAATGCATTGTCAATAACACGCAGTAGTGGAATCTGATAATTCAATTTTTTCTTTGTCATTATAAAAACCATCCTCTTTTTGTCATTAAGGTGATAAAAACTCACCTTTTTCGAGCATAGAACGTAGCGAAAATGGACTTGGGTGTCAAGGAAAAAGAGACCACAATATTTGACAAACCCGAGTATTGATTGCAACTTTTAGAGAACGTCCCGTCCCACCGCTTTTACGTAGGGACTTGCCTTTATATTTTGCTCGTAGGCTCCTCCCCATACTCCGAGATACTCCCCGGCCGAATTCGTTGACCGGGAAAAAGTTTCGCCTCATGAGCCAATTCACAGTACCAATAAGGAGAAAAAAGATTTTTGCTGCGGTAGTAGTTCATGGCCACGCAGGACCCCAGGCACATGTTTTTCATGAGGCAGTCATTGCAGATGCCTTTGAGATCCTGGGGAAGCCCTTTTCGGATATCGTTCAGCACCGGGTTTTGATTCCACACATCCGCCAGCCGGTCTGTTTCCGCATCGCCGAAGATCAGCTCGGGAACAGTCTCGCCGATGCCACAAAGGGCGTATTTTCCGTTCCCCAGCACCCCGATGATACCGAAAATGCCGCATCGGCCGTCGGATTTGGTGAAAATCTTGCTCAGGGGTCTGAAGGCCGTGGGATGAGAATAGACGATCCTGAGCTCCGATGAGGGTTCAAGAGTGTTTTCAACCCAGTGACCCAGGTCGATCAGTTCTTTTATGGACAGGGTTTCACCGGATTTCTGCATCTGTTCCCCCCTGGCTGTAGGGGTCACCAGGTTGAATTTGACCGATTCCGCATTCTCTTTTTCGGCCAGTCTTACCAGTGATTCCATCATGTCGGCGTTGCGCCGCATGACCGACATGATAATCTGAGGCCGTAGCCCCGCCTGCACCAGATTTCGCACACCCTCAAGCGCTCCCTCAAAGCACCCTGGAACGCCTCTCACCCATTCATGGGTCTCGGCATCGGGCCCGTCCAAACTCACCGAGACAAAGGGGTTTTTGTTTTTAACGATTTTTTCTGCGATCCGGGAGGTACATTTCACACCGTTGGTTTCGATGGTCAGCCGCAGGCCGGTTTCCCGGATATGATCCAGGATTCGTTCAGTATCAGGGTGGATCAGGGGCTCCCCACCGGTCAGCTTGACACCTGATAGCCCCAGGTCCATGCCCTGGCGGATAATGTCTTTGAACACTTCAAAATCGAGTGCGGGCCAGATGGTTTCTTCGGTCTGATACTTGGGGGCGATCCAGCAGTGGCGGCATTTGAGGTTGCATCCCTGGGTCAGATAAAAATAGATCTGGTTCAGATAATATCCGCATTCAGGTGTTTTGTTCTTTTCTTGCTCTTCTGTCATCTGCTTCTTCTCTTTTCAACACTCGGGGGTTTTGGTTGTAGGGAAAGAACTGTGTATCTCCGGCAGCCGGCCGCCTTCTTCCAGGTATTTCTTAAGGCAGGCGTCCGGGCTGGGCTGGTAGGGATCGTTTAAAAGGGTAAAGGCCAGGGCCGGGCAGCTTCCGGTGCAGTAGTTCATATAGATACAGCCTCGGCAGTATTCAAAATCTGACAAGGGGATGCTTCTGCGGTTTCTGAAGCGGTTGAGCTCGGAATGGTTTCGCCACACCTCTCCCAGGTCGTCCTGGTTGATACGTCCCAGTTCCATGCCGGGAATCAGGCCGCAGGGGACCATGACCCCATCCGCCCGAACCGCTATCTTGGTCATAAAACCGCCGCAACCGGTCAAAAAACCGCGGTCGGGAAGGCGATCAAGGCCCTCTTTTTGTGCGTCGACCATTTTGAGCCACCCCCGGGCCTCGGCCAGGGGGCCGGCCTGGGCGCTGATGCGGCCGTTATATTTGTCATTGAGCCGAAGCAGGGTTTCCATGGCGAGGGTTCTTTCCTCGGCTGTCAATTGCACTTGTTCAGCGTTCTGCCGGCAGAGGCCCAGATGGGAGGCCGAATTGGTGGAAAAGCTCGGCAATCCAAATTCCTCCAGCAGGAGCCTTGCAATATCGTCCAGGTCTCGAACGTTCTTCCGGTGAATGGTCACGCGGACCGTGGCGGGCAGGTTGTGTTTCATGAGGCTTTTCAGACCCGACAATGCCCGATGAAAATTACCCTTCCCCCGGAAAGCGTCATGGGTGGTTTCCACGGATCCGTCGATGGAGACCTGGACGGAATTGCACCTTCCGGTGGAGGCCAGAAATGCCGCCATATCATCGGTGATGAGGGTGCCGTTGCTCAGAATGGAAAACCGCATGCGGTTTCTGACAATGCCTTCCACCAGTTCTCTAAAGTCTTCACGGATAAAGGGTTCGCCGCCCTGAAGGCAAACCTCCATGACCGCGCAGCGGTTCAGCTCTTCAAAAAACTGAAGCCATTCCTCAGTGGACAGGTCCTTTTCCACATCTCCTGCGCTGCTGAAATGGCTGCAATAACGGCACCTGAGATTGCACCGGTTGGTGATTTCCAGATCCACGGATTTGGGAGTTTTCATCAACTTCATAACAATTGCCACCCGCTTTCTATAAATTGTGATCAAAACATCGGCATGATAATTGTGTAAATAAGGGGTTGAAGTCAAGGCAAAAGTCGAAACTGACCTTCGGGAGATGGGATTCCAACCACCCTTTACAATGTCTCCCCATTGTGGTAGCTGTTCTCCCCAAGGATCAAAAAAACAGTTTTGATTTTGCCAGCCGTTGACAAAATGACCAGCCGTTCCATAGAAATTTTGGGGGTCAGCGTAACCCCTTACACCATCAGCCAGTTAAACGGGCTCATCAGGAAATGCATTGACGCAGATGAGCGCCGTATTATCGCCCATCAAAACCTCCACGGCGTTTACTACTATTACAGGGATAAGGAGATTCGTTCCTTTTTTCTTGATGCGCACTATGTCCACGTGGACAGCATGCCCATGATTCTTCTGGCCAAGTTCATGGGATCTCCCGTCCAACGGTCGCAGCGGGTGACTTTTGTAGATTGGACCATGCCCCTGTTTCAGGAAGCTTCTTCCCATGGTTGGCGTGTATTCTACCTGGGATCAAGACCCGGCGTTGCCTTGCGGGGGAGACGCGTCCTGGAGAAACAATTCAGTCATCTTGATCTTGTTGTGCAGCACGGGTATTTCAATGACACCCCCGGCCACCGGGAAAATGAAGATGTCATTAACAGGATAAATGATTTTGGACCCCATGTCTTAATGGTTGGAATGGGGATGCCCAGGCAGGAAAAATGGATCATGCGGAATTTTCCAAGACTCCATGCCAATGTGATTATGAACTGTGGTGCCTGTATTGACTATGTTGCGGGTGTTACCCCCACGCCTCCGCGCTGGTTGGGTAGGATCGGCCTCGAGTGGCTCTGCCGTCTTATGTACGAGCCCCGGCGTTTATGGAAAAGGAGCTTTTATGAACCGCTCTTTCTTCTGAGGCTTCTTCTGAAGGATTTACACGCCGGGTTCAGCCGGAGGAGATGTACCGCCTTTCCCGGTAAAAAAGAAAGGGACCCTCTCCTGTCACCGAAAACACGCAATCCTTAAGTGGAAGACTTGTGACCGCCCACCGGAAAAATGGGGGAAAAGGAGCCGATATCTGGTGTTACAGCCTTTTTGGGGCTGTAGCGCTTTATTCTCTCTATATCCTGATTTTTTATGTTTCGAACTGCAGAGAGCGGTGGCTCTATTCAATGCCACTCCTGTTTCTCGCCCTTTTTTCGTCTTGGTTTTCTACCAGGGTAACGCTGTTTGTTTTTGCAGGATCGATCCCTTTTATAAGCGGAATTAGTTTTAGAATATGTCCCCTTCCCTTTAATATCCTAAATGCTATTTTTGCAGCTGTTTACCTCGCTTGGTTCGTTCGCCACATTTTTCTCTCAAGAAAGGATATCAGGCCTAGAACACAGGCTGGATTTTTCATAGACCTTCTTTCTTCGGTGATCCTGCTATCTCTTTTTTCCGTCCTTATCTTGTATCCGTTCGATTATTGGACTGGTCGTATATGGCATTTAGGAAGCCTTTCCAAAGCCCATGAACTCTACGGGATCCATGCCTCCTATATTTTCCTTCAGGGTCTATTTTTCTTTCGGCTTTTGGAGATAAACGATCAACCGGAGAAAACCGGCCGGTTTTTCCGTTATGCTTTCTGTGCGCAGGCTTGTACCATTCTTCTTCTTGCGGGATATCAGGTCTTCCTTGGAGATACCACTTGGATGGATGCCCCTTCTTTCAGAAATCGCGGAATCTATTTGCCCCTGGATGATATCCATTCCTATGGCAGTTTTCTCATTCTCCTGCTTTCGGTTTTTCTTTTTTCCATCAAAGGTGCCTCCGGGAGTCGAAAATGGATGAATGTGGGGGTAACCGTACTGTTGATTTTCTGCGTTGTCCTTTCTTTTTCCAGAGCGGCCTATCTTGCCCTCCTGTTTGTCTTTGTGCTCTATTTAGGCAGCGTCCTAAACAGAAAGAAAGTCGCCACTTTCGCCGTCGTTCTATGTGTTTTATCCATGGGATTGTTTGTTCTTTTGCCGGAAAAATGGCGTGTCCCGAGCACTTCCTATACATTGGGGCATTTCAAGACGACCCACACATTCATGTATCGAATTTTTCGGTGGAGAGTGAGCCTTGATATGATAAAGACCGCGCCCCTTACCGGTTTGGGAATGGGTGGACATTACCGCTTGTACCCCTATTACAGCAAAGACGCCGACCTGCCGGATGAATGGAGAACGCCTGCCCGGGAAGGCCCCGAAAACGCGCACCACTATTTTATCCAGTTTGCCTCTGACTTGGGGATCCCGACGCTTTTTCTGCTGATTTTTGTTCTTTTGCTGGCTTTTTTCAGGGCTTTTAAGGCACACCCGAAATCGAGGGAAGACGGTTCTATGAGAAATGGGCTCATGGCCGGCGTAGCAGGGTATCTTTTCACATGTCTTTTGGGGCATCCGCTTCTTTTGTCAAATCAGCAATTTCTGTTCTGGTTTGCCGTGGCCGGCATGAGCCTGATTCCCACTACAACAGGCGATTTTCGTGTGGGATATCTGTATTCCAGGAGGACGTTTAGGATTAGCATCGCGGTTTTTGTGACCTTGCTTCTGGCCGGATACCTCTACAAAGGCCTGACCTTTCGGGAATGGCGGGGGTTTGAACTGGGATATCACCCCCATGAGCAACGGGATGTTATCAAAGTGCGTTGCGACCTTTGAATGTATCTCTGGATTTTTTTATCCACCCTTGCCAGTATGATAGGTAAGCGCCGGGCCAAAAACGGTTTTTCCCGGGCATATCGAGTCTTAATAGGTATTCCTTATCGGGGAAAACCAGGTTTTTCAAGAGGCGCAGTTTCGCCGAAAGATCGGGAGTGCTTTGTAAGAGAAGCCGCAACATTATGTCCGGCCTGTTCTGCTTTGCCAAAGCCCTTTCGATTTCCTGTTTTTCCGTATGCTGGGGCTTCGGCCAGAGAGAAAAATCGCTGTATTTTTCAGGCAAGCGCAGCCCTGCCCAGACGACCGCAAGCTTTAATGCATATTGAACCGCAAGCAGGGCATCCCAGTCCTGACTCCTTTCTTGCAGTGTTTTCCAATCCTGATTCCTCAAAAGTGCCCCGGCGAGAAAACTGATATCGCAGATCCACAAAAGCTTCATTTGCTCTAAATGGTTCTGCATCAAATGAACGGCGCCGTGTACCAGTGCATCAACGGGGTACATGGTTTGAAAGACCAGCTCCTGTGTTTTTACGGATATGGAACGGGCGAAGATGCCACGGGTCGTTTCGTCTCGGCGTTTTCCACAGGCGACATTCAACGCCCAGTGAAGGTCTACAGGTTTCAGCCGGTTGTTCGAAGCGTTAGGAGGCCAAAACGTTTCTTCACACTGAAGCTCATTCAAGATTTCAAATCGGTATGACTCACAACTGTACCCCTGGGCCAGGAGTATGTTCCGGGCTTGAAGGAACTCTTCAGGTTTGACCAGAATATCGATATCGTTCCCCGCCCGCCGCAGGGAAGAGTCGGGATAGACCGTGTATGCCAATGCGATCCCTTTGATAAGAAGAGGGGTGATTCCTTTTTCCACAAAGGCACGAATTATTTTTCTAAGTTGCGCTTGGGCATGGAAAATTTCAACACGATTCATTAGCAGCTGGTCTCGCAAACAACTGACAATGGTTTCAGAAGGAAAGGCCCCGTTCCCCATGGCATTCGTTTTGTAATACAGAATTGCTGGAATGCCCTGTAACTGCTGGCTAGAAAAAACAATCTCCCAATCCTTTTCCGAAATCTCCCCAACATCCATTGGCCGGTCGTTCAGAAGTGAGAGCAATAAGATCTTGAGAGATTCCGGAATTTCGGCGAAAGGTGATTCTTGACCGGGAAGCGTCAACGCCATTTCGTATTCAAGCTTTCGCAATTCGGCGATCGCCGGGTGGGTTTCAGTTGACCGTTCTATCGAAAGGTGCGGTTTTGTTGACATGGGTTCTAGGTCTCACACCATCTTGTAATCTGCAATCTCTTTTTCAAGATCGGTAATCCGGTCTTCAAGTTCTTCGATGAGCATCAGCTGATGCGGTCGCACCGAATGGGCTGGTAAAGCCTTCTCACGGTCGAGCAATTCGGCTCTTAGAGATGTTAACCGTGCTGCTTTTTCTGCCTTTTCATCTCGCAACACAGCTTCCACCTCCCGCACCGCTCGAACAAAAGCACCCACTTTGCCAAAGTCTTTTTCAAATCGGATGGGGGTTCCCTGGTGGTCGACCCGGTTGGTCAGTGTGCAGCTGTCAGCCCCTGCTGCCCGTACCGAGGTTAACGTATCCCGCACATTTTCAGGGGAAAGTCCGCCGGCCAGAATGACCGGAAGGGTGCTTTGATGAATCAGGTCCCGGGCGATTTCCCGGTCCACGGTCTCGCCCGTTATGCCGATAAAACCTTCCACAGGTGCATCTTCCCGCCATGTGTCGGTCAGAAAGACATCGCTTAAAGGTTCAAATGCCTCGGCTATCTGAAGGGATGGGAAATCGGGAGCTTCCCCTGTTCTTGGAATGGGAATGGTCCTGATGATGCCGATTTCTGGAAATTTTCCCTTCACCGCTTCTTGAAATTCAACCCGTCTTTCCAATCCTGTGATTTCCCCATCTATGTCCGTCAGGGCATCACAGAAATGAATGTAATCGGGTTGGTAATAATCAAGGACCCGATAAATGGCATCCAGATCCCGAAAAAGGGGAATCATGCTGCTTTTGTGTTTGCTCCCTCCAGTCAACCGGACGGTCTCCCGCAGAAGTGGCAGGCACCACTCATCCTGATTCAGGATGACGCTTCCCAGATGATCCACTCCGGCTTCAATGCATTCTTCCGCTTCCCTCGGGGTCTGGATTTCATATATTTGAACAATCATGGTACCGTATCCTCTATTGCGCGTTCAGGGGTTCCTCACCCCGTTCAATTCGACTGATGTTTTCAGCTACGCCCGCCACAATGCCCCGCATGGAATCTTCGGTGCATCCGGCGATGTGGGGGGTGGCGATGAGATTTTGCCTGAATATGGGATCTTCAGGATCGGGCGGTTCCTCCCAGAACACATCCAGCCCGGCACCGGCGATGAGATCTTCTGAAAGGGCATGCGCCAGGGCTTCCCGATCGACCAGCCCGCCCCTTGACACATTGATTAGAAAGGACCCCGGTTTCATGAATTCAAAGGCCCTATGATCCATGAGGTTCAGGCTTTCAGGGGTCACAGGGAGGCAGAGCACTACATAATCCGATTTCCCAAGAAGTTCAGATAGGTTTTCCGGTCCACCAACCCATTCCAAGCCCAAAGCCTTTTTGACCTCGGCCCGGCGACTGCGCTTGATGCCCACCAACTTCACATCAAAGGGTTTCAATCTTTTAATCAAGGCTCTACCAATACCCCCAAGACCCACTATTCCGACGGTTTTCCCCCGCAACGCCATGCCTTGGGGTTCTCCCATTCGGCCATTTTGGAGACTGTTTGCCGTTTGAAGGATATTCCTGGACAACCCAATCATCAAGTAAATGGCCAGTTCAGCTACCGAATCAGCATTTCCGGAAATATCGGTGGGCACATTGGCCACCTTGATGCCCAATTTCTTTGCCGCAGCCACATCGACACTTTCGAGACCCGAGCCGCATTGCTGAATCAATCGAAGCCGATCATGGGTCATTAAAATTTCCTTCGTAATCAGACCCATGGTGGGGATCAACACCTCCGCACCGGCGAGGCTGTCCACGCCGAATCGTCCGGTGGCCTTAAAGTCATGGTGAGGAATTTTGGATCGCAACAGTCCCAGAAACCCGCCCCAAGCGTTTTCAGGCGCTGCAAAAAGTATTTTCATGGTTTATCGTCTCCCGTAAACAACCCTAAAGAACCGCCAGCATATTTTATTTTTTTCCAATCGGAAAGCATAAAATTGCGGGTTGCCATGACAGATCAGAGGGTCTATGATCAGTCGGGATGATAAAGGGGAGGGAATACCAAAATGAAAAAGAGAATGCTGGATCTTGGAAAACTGGCCAATCAACTCAAAAAAAAAGGGAAACTTAAACAAGCGGAAGAAACCTATAGAGAGCTCTTGAATCTGGATCAATACAATACCTATGCCCTTGTGGGGCTTGGCGATCTGAAACGAAGATCCAGGCGGTTTGAAGACGCCATCGGCTTTTACAAACGATGCCTTTTAATTGAAAAGGACAACTGGCACGCACTCGCTGGATTGGGAGATGCCTACCGGGGGCTAAGGGATCTGGACAAGGCTCTTGCAGCCTGGTTTCGCTGCCTGAAACTTCATCCCTACGACCACAAGACCATGACAAGGGTAGCCGATTGCCTGAATAAGAAGGGAGATTTTGAGAACTCAAAAAAATACTACTTCATGGCGCTCAAAAAAAATCCTTGCGATCCCTATGCCCTGATGGGTCTGGGACAAATTGCGGTCAGGGAAAAGGACGATGACACGGCCCTTGATTTTTTTGAACAGGTACTTGAGGCATCTCCCAATTCCGTCATTGCGCTTACAGCAGCGGCGAATATTCATAGAAAAAGGCGGAATTTTAAAGACGCGATCCAACTTTACGATCAAGCGCTGAAGATCAATCCCAGAAATTCACATGCATGGCATGGAAAGGCCGATTGCCTGCGTGGCAAAAAAGAATATACATCCGCCATCGGCGCCTGGAACAAAGCCCTGGAAAACGGCATGGACCGAAAGGTAGGTCTCAGCCGGATTGGAGATTCCTACATTCGGTTACACGATCTTAATAT